>ERZ1673775.34-NODE-34-length-44023-cov-21.393832_pt1 | contig 44023 bp, 42 predicted proteins | sample MGYA00580139_ERZ1673775 | MGnify/ENA primary metagenome ERZ1673775 (study PRJEB41219, sample SAMN04549615) | soil metagenome | isolation source: soil | place: USA: Texas, Brazoria NWR | collected 2008-10-24 | study: EMG produced TPA metagenomics assembly of...
AAGGGGACTTTTTTTTTTCAAACCTCAAATTTCTTCATTACAGGAATGCTCCTTTTGCTAATTTTCATGTATAATTTTAACATTATTTACAAAAAATCGCAATAAGTAAATATATTATTTAAATAATCTACTTTGTTATTCTTATCCCAAGGCTTGAACAGAATTCATTTTTGATGCTTTACTTGCAGGCAGAATTCCCAAAAATTACACCTATAAGCATAGAAAAAGTATTCCAATTATAATAACTGGCAAAGATATCAATGACGGCCATCCTACAAAATAAGAAATTAATGCTGATCCACATAAACCAAATATTATGCCTATTATGATAGATTCAATTAAAAATTGAGTTAAAATTTGAAAACGAGTAGCACCCAAAGACATACGTATACCGATTTCTCTTGTTCTCTCTGTGACAGAGACTAGCATGATATTCATTACACCAATACCACCAATGATTAATGAGATACTGGCAATACTTCCTATCAAAAATGTCATAATTCTGTCACTTGTTCTATTTTTGCATTAACTATAAGTTTTGATAGAGTGAGACTACCAAAAATCCAGTTATTACAATACCTGCTAAAAGTAATACCACTATTTTTTTTGTATTAATATCTTCTTTCTTCTTTAGTTCTAGAAAAAGTAAAATCCATATGATTAAAGATAATAAATATAAAAGCATAAAATACACCTCCTAAAAACTATTAATTAAATTATAATATGATTTTTCCACCTTTTTCTCTAATGTAATCCGTAACCACTTCTTTTTTAAAAGTCACAAAATATCGTTGTTCACAGTTATTTTCTACGAATGTTTTGGGTAGTGACATTATAATTACAAATAACAACTTATTATTCATTTTTTATATCCCCCCAATTTAAGGTAAAAGTAGTATATCATTACATTTTTTCCTGTTAATAATAACTAATAAAAGAAAAATTTTAAAGGAGGAGTTTGATGTTTGAAAAAAAAAAATTAGCCGATGAAAATGCGGTAAAACAATACGTTGAAGTTTTAAAAAACATAGATTCTTTGACAGAAGATGAGGCTAAAACTGTATTAAAACAGGTTTATATGAGATTAGATATTGTGGAGAACGGAAAAAGGATATAAAAGCGAACAGTGCGTAAAGATTTAATCTCACAATTTAAAGATTTAATTAGAATTGAAAAATTAAAAAAGAAAATAATAAAACAAATTAAATAAAATTTGCATAATTTTTTAATAAAACTTATTTTCTTTTTATGTTTGAAAATTTTCTGTTATAACAATTTTTCATAGATTTTGGTTTTCCATCTATGAATTTATCTCATCAAAATATTAACAACCATCTAAACCGAGATTTCCACTTGTCAAAGCCAAACGAGAAGTGGGTGACAGATATTACAAGAATCCCGCCAAGTCGATCTAACGATGGGGAAACTATACAATGCAAAATAAAAAAATCCGTGCAAAATTTTTTCAAATTCTACGGGATTCTTCCGGATTCTCGAAAAATAAAAAACGACCGCAAACGCAGTCGTATCAATGGTTTCACGATTTTCGTTCTGAAACGATCGGATATTAAGAATGGAGACGGTGGGACGTGCTGATCCATGCTTTCGCAATGGCACTGACTATATCTTGAACCTAAACAGGTCCTCCGGCGTGTTATGCGAAATTTAGATTTGCCGTACGGCAGAATTTCGCATCCTAGTACTACCTTGAAGGCAGCCTATGAGTCGATACACGGCTGTTGGATTGCTCCACATACCGCTCGGTGTTGCCATATCGCAGAAACGACTTAGGTTTCACCGATTAAGCCGGATTTTCACTTGTGTGTTGCCACACAAGGCGACTATTTCCTAATCGAACCCACGTCCAGAGATATCGCCACTTAAGCATCTACGAGCGTATCCGACATATTTAACATTTCACTGTTCCTTAGCCTGTCGGCAGGCATCCGGACAGCTAGTCTGATTCGTCTCTTCCCTCTTCCTCAGACGGCGGAATCGGGCGTAGCCCACTTAAGTTGAACCCCTTTTCCTCCACATGGGCGATGGAAGAAAGGAGCCTTTAGCATTAAGCAGCTAAAGCGTAGTTGTTTTGTTTGCCAGTTATCTTTAGGCGACGTTGATGACGGAGACGATCCCTCCGGCTCGCAGCTTAAGCTCGATCTATCCCTGTCGAATCCAAAACGTCCCCGTTTTATTCGAGCTAGTGCTTGAGAAATATATTCAACTGGCAACGACATATATTATTATAACAAAAACAATATATTTTTCAATTGTCATTTATTGTTATCATTAATAGATCCCTTTTTGTTTTTGTTGAAATGCCCGTTCAATTTCTCTTTTCGCTTCTTTTCGTTTTAAATCCTCCCGCTTATCGTATTTCTTTTTCCCTTTTCCTAGCCCGATAAGCACTTTCGCAAATCCATTTTTAATGTAAAGCTTCAGCGGAACTAATGAATAACCCTGTTCTTTTGTGGCCCCGATCAGCTTATTGATTTCTCTTCGGTGCAAAAGAAGCTTTCTCGTTCTTAACGGCTCATGGTTGTATCGATTTCCCTGCTCATACGGGCTGATATGCATGTTATGAAGAAAAACTTCCCCTTTTTCCACTCTTGCGAACGCATCTTTTAAATTGGCGCGGCCGGCGCGAATCGATTTAATTTCTGTTCCCTGCAGGACGATCCCAGCTTCATACGTTTCTTCAATAAAATAGTCGTGGTGCGCCTTTTTATTTTGGGCAATCAGTTTCCCTTCTCCCTTTGACATTCTCTGTCACCCTTTCGTGAAAATTAGGGGTAAAGATTATTATAGCAAATGAACATTTTCGCCTCAATCAAGATTTTTTTAAGTGAAATTTTGCTGTTTCAATGAGTTTGTTTTTTAGACATCTGGCCTCGCTTTAACGCTTTTTCTTCTTCCGCTTCTTTTTCGATACGTTTTTATAAAACTTTTTCTTTTTTGATTTCGGCGGTCTCGTTGACCATTCTTCCTCTTCTTCCTGATGTTTGCTCTTAATCACCTTCACCGTTTCAGGCCGTGTTGATTTTTTTCGTTTTTTTCTCATGCCGACAATTTCAAAATCGATGGATCGTTCCTCTTTATCAACATTCACAACGCGGACGGTAATTTCATCCCCGATACGGTAAACATTTCCCGTTCTTTCGCCGATCATCGCATAATGACGTTCATCATAATGGTAGTAATCATCCGTCATATAGCTGACATGAACGAGGCCTTCAACAGTATTCGGGAGCTCGACAAACATGCCGAAGTTTGTGACAGAACTGATGATTCCATCAAATTCTTCCCCAATTTTATCCAGCATAAATTCTGCTTTTTTCAAATCATCCGTTTCCCGCTCCGCATCAACAGCCCGCCGTTCCATATTGGAAGAATGTTCTGCAATTTCCGGCAAAATTGATGCCCATTGCACCTGTGTCTTTTCGTCTATTTTCCCTTCAAGCAAATATTTGCGAATGAGTCGATGAACTATCAAATCGGGATAACGGCGAATCGGGGAAGTAAAATGGGTGTAAAATTCGGTCGACAATCCGAAATGCCCGACGCTTTCCGGATGATATTTCGCTTGCTTCATGGACCGAAGCATGACAGTTGAAATCACCATTTCTTCAGGTTTTCCCCGTACTTCATCTAAAATTTGCTGCAAAGCGCGCGGATGAATATTGTTTCCTGTTCCCTTCACGACATAACCGAAATTTGTAATAAATTCCAAGAAACGTCTTAGTTTTTCCTCATTCGGTTTTTCGTGAATTCGATATATAAACGGTACATTTAACCAGTGAAAATGTTCTGCTACTGTTTCATTTGCAAGCAGCATAAATTCTTCAATTAACCGTTCCGCTACAGATCGTTCCCGAATAATGACATCATACGGTTTGCCTTTCTCATCCACCAAAACTTTCGCTTCCTTAAAATCAAAATCGATAGCTCCGCGAAGCATTCTTTTTTTCCGTAAAATCGCCGCAAGCTCCGCCATATCCTCCAGCATGGGGACAATTTCTTGATATTTTTCCCGAAGCTGTTCATCCTTTTCAATCAAAATTTTATTGACATTTGAATAAGTCATCCGCTCAGCGGAGCGAATAATACTTTGAAAAATATCATGCTGAACTACGTTCCCATATTCATCCACAATCATTTCGCACGATAATGTCAGACGATCCACCTTCGGATTCAGGGAACAAATTCCGTTTGATAAACGATGCGGTATCATCGGAATGACGCGATCAACTAAATATACGCTTGTTCCGCGTGCGAATGCCTCTCTGTCAATCGGAGTTCCTTCTTTTACATAATAACTGACATCTGCGATATGCACGCCAAGCTTATAGCAGCCGTTATTTAACTTTGTTACTGTTACGGCATCATCCAAATCTTTTGCATCTTCACCATCAATAGTAATGATTAATTCGTTGCGAAGGTCTCGTCTGTTCTTGATTTCCTCGCTCTTAATCTCATCAGGTGTTTCGTTTGCTTGCTTTAATACATCATCCGGAAAGCTCAATGGCAGCTGATGCTTATGAATGATTGATAAAATATCGACGCCAGGATCATTTTTATGGCCTAAAATTTGTACGACTTCTCCTTCTGCACTCATTCGTCCTTCAGGATATGACGTGAGTCGGACAATTACTTTATGACCTTCAACCGCCCCATTTGATGCATTTTTCGGAATAAAAATGTCGTTGACAATCTTTTTGTCGTCAGGTATGACAAATCCGAAGTTTTTGCTTTCCGTATATGTTCCGACAATTTCCGTTATTCCTCTTTCCAAAATGCGTATGACCGTGCCTTCCTGTCTCGCTCCGCTTGTTTTCGGGCTTAGCCGCACAAGAACTTTGTCTCCATGCATCGCATGATTCAGCTCGCCGGGCGGAATGAACACGTCATCAAAACCTGGTTCATCCGGTTCAACGAAGGCAAATCCGCGGGCATGTCCGACCAGTGTTCCACGGATCAAATTCATTTTTTCTGGAACACCGTATCGATTTGCTCTCGTTCGCACAATGAGGCCTTTTTCTTCCATCTTATTTAAAGTAATAATCAGCTTTTTAAAATCGTCTGCGTCCTCTAGCTGAAAAGCTTCTTCTAATTCCTCCACAGTCAAAGGTTTATAAGCCTCTTCCTTCATAAAAGAAAGAAGCCTTTCAGCTAATTGCATATCGGGTTCTGCCAATACGATAACCTCCTTTTACTCCTGCCAATCAAGGCTCTCCAAAAATTCATAGACGTCCTGATGCAGTTCATCTCGCTGCTTGTCAAGCGTAATAACATGCGACGATTCTTCATACCATTTGATTTTTTTTACATTTGAGCTTACTTCGTTATAAATAATATTTGCACTATCCGGATTGATCATTTCATCGTGGCGCGCCTGAACCACAAATGTCGGGGCATAAATCATATCGACATTTTCTCTCACATCAGAAATCAAACGCTGCAGAGCTTTCAACGTTTTCATTGGTGTTTTTTGAAACTCTTCCATTTCCGCCTCAATCTGTTCTTCCGGCTTTCCTTCAAATTGTTTATATTTGCGGGCATATTTTAAAATCCCTTTATACATCGTTTCTTCGCTTTTAATATACATCGGGGCGCACATTGGAATAATTCCTTTTACAGGTACAGTGTATCCCAGTTTTAAAGAAAAAACTCCTCCAAGAGACAAACCGGCAACTGCAATTTCTTTAAAACCTAAGTCTTTCAGATGTTCGTAGCCGCCCATCACATCTTGCCACCAGTCATCGGGACCGGTATGAACCAATTCTTCCGGAGGAACCCCATGGCCTTTATATTGAGGGGCATGACAAGTATACCCTTTATCTTGCAAAAAACGCCCAAGCATCCGCACATCTGCTGAATTTCCAGTAAAGCCGTGAAGCAGCAGTACAGCACGATTCCCACCTTCAAACGTAAAAGGTTTTGGCGGTAAAACTTTCATTTTAAAATCTCCTTCTCTTTTTAAATTCTTTATTTTTTACAACGAACTGTAGTATGAAAAAAGTTTAAATTCCATTATATACCAAAAACATTATTCATTCAACAGCTTTATTTTCCCATAGAAAAAAGGCCTGTTTGACAGACCTTTCTAGCTATTATAATCCAAACCATGAAACAGCAATTGCTAAAACAAAAAATAACACAGAAAGAACGATTGTAATACGATGTAAGATTAAATCTATTCCACGCGCTTTTTGCTTCCCAAAAAGCTGTTCAGCACCGCCGGAAATGGCTCCAGATAATCCAGCACTTTTTCCAGACTGCAGTATCACCACAGCGATCAGCGCAATAGATACAATTGCTAAAAGTATGACAAGCAGAGTATGCATGTCCACTCCACCTCCTAAAAAAACGCACATTACAATAGTTTTAATGTATCATAAATTGGCTCATTACACAATAGCGTATCCATTCAGAAAATACGAAAGCGGATGTCTTGAAGCAAGACATCCAACTCTGTATTACCTTCCACGATGTTTTGCCTTCGCTTTTAAACGCTTTAACTCTCTTTTTCGCTTGATGAGAGCTTCGCGCAGCTCCTTGCGCAAAACTTTTCTCTCTTTTTTACGATGCTCCAATTCTAGCTGAAGGGCTGTTTGTGCATATGTGGATAGCGGCTTTGTTTTCATTTCCTTTGCAGCTTCACGTTGCAGTCGCTTCGGATTTTTGCGCTTTTTCATTTCAAGCGGCACGGCGGTTGTTGTGCGGCACTTGTGCAGTAACGATAGCATCGGACCATTCACAAATGCCAAAACTTCATCATCTTTTGGCTCTGAACCAAATACGTAGCGAACCGCTTTTAAAGCCTCACCTTCCTTTTGCTCAACCACACCGATCCAGAATTGTCCATCGTAAAAAACCGTCAACTTCATGAAAGGTCCCTCCTTGTAAAAAGTAACGACAGCGATGGACATCCCAAGGAGGGGAAGGATACTGACACTCTTTCGGAGTGCGCCCGGACTACCAACCGGGACTGTGATTTTACGCTGTCTATGTTTTTATTATATGTTGTTTATTGGTAATAAGAAAGTATTTACACACCGTCTAGGTTATGATTTTGTGTGCTTTGAGCTTTAATTAAAAAAGGTCTAACCAAATAACTCGGTTAGACCTTTTCATAGATAGTGTTATTTTTTCAAGTTATAGAAAGATTTAATTCCTTGGTAAATTGCAGTATCGCCAAGTTGATCTTCGATGCGAAGCAATTGATTGTATTTCGCAACGCGGTCCGTGCGGGAAGGTGCGCCTGTTTTAATTTGGCCTGCGTTTGTTGCCACAGCAATGTCTGCAATGGTGCTGTCTTCCGTCTCGCCTGAGCGGTGGGAGATGACCGCTGTATAGCCGGCGCGTTTTGCCATTTCGATCGCATCAAACGTTTCTGTTAACGTTCCGATTTGGTTAACTTTAATCAGAATAGAGTTGCCGACTCCTTTTTCAATGCCTTCCGCTAATTTTTTTGTATTTGTTACAAATAAATCGTCTCCGACAAGCTGAACTTTTCCGCCTAAACGTTCTGTTAACAGTTTATGGCCTTCCCAGTCGTTCTCATCAAGTCCGTCTTCAATCGAAATGATCGGATATTTAGAAACAAGCTCTTCATACCATTGCACCATTTCTTCCGACGTTTTTACAACGCCTTCTCCTTCTAGGTGGTACTTGCCGTCTTCTTTATTAAACAGTTCAGAAGAAGCAACATCCATCGCAAGCTTAACTTGTTCGCCAGGTTTGTAGCCGGCTTTTTCAATTGCTTCGATAATAGTTTGCAAAGCTTCTTCATTTGATTGTAAATTTGGAGCGAATCCGCCTTCATCACCAACAGCTGTATTATATCCTTTTCCTTTTAATACAGATTTTAATGAATGGAAAATTTCCGCTCCCATCCGCAGTGCTTCACGGAAGCTTTCCGCGCCGACCGGCATAATCATGAATTCTTGAATATCAACATTGTTGTCTGCATGAGCGCCGCCGTTTAAAATGTTCATCATCGGCACAGGAAGAGTTTTCGCATTGAAGCCACCGAGATATTGATACAGCGGAACACCTAAATAATCAGCTGCAGCACGAGCAACGGCCATAGAAACACCTAAAATTGCGTTTGCTCCCAGCTTTCCTTTATTTTCTGTTCCGTCAAGTTCAATTAATAGTTGATCGATGGCATTTTGTTCCGTCACATCAAAGCCTAACAGTTCTGGGGCAATAATTTCGTTCACGTTTTTAACTGCTGTTAAAACCCCTTTTCCAAGGTAGCGTTCTTTATCACCGTCACGCAATTCAACAGCCTCGTACTCACCTGTGGATGCACCGCTAGGTACAAGCGCCCGTCCAAATGCACCTGATTCTGTATACACCTCTACTTCAACTGTCGGATTTCCTCTTGAATCAAGCACTTCACGTGCATAAACATCAGTAATAGCTGGCATATTGCTTCATCTCCTTTATTTATGATTTAATAAGACTTTTCCCTGTCATTTCTTTCGGTTTTTCCAGCCCGAGCAGCTCGAGCATCGTTGGTGCTAAATCGCCTAAAATTCCGTCTTCTCTTAATTCGATTCCTTTTTTCGTTATAATAACCGGCACTGGATTTGTCGTATGTGCGGTTTGCGGTTTTCCGTCAAGTGTGACGACTTCGTCCGCATTTCCGTGGTCAGCAGTTATAATAGCTGTTCCGCCTTTTTCGAGAATCAAATCCACCACTTTTCCGAGACATTCATCAACCGCTTCGACTGCCTTTATCGTTGGCTCAAGTTTGCCGGAGTGGCCGACCATGTCCGGATTGGCAAAATTCAATATGATCGCATCATGCTTGTCAGCCTCAATTTCTTTTAAAAGCGCCTCAGTTACTTCATATGCGCTCATTTCCGGTTTTAAATCATACGTGGCTACCTTCGGTGAATCAATTAAAATCCGTTCTTCGCCAGGAAACTTCTCTTCCCGGCCTCCGCTCATAAAGAACGTAACATGCGGATATTTTTCTGTTTCTGCAATGCGCAGCTGCCTCAATCCAGCTTGGGAAATGACTTCACCAATTGTGTTGTCCAAGTTAACCGGCTTGAAGGCAACATATCCTTTCACCGTTTCGCTAAAATGCGTCAAACAAACGAAGAATAAACGTTTTGGATGTTTCGGTCCCCTATCAAAGGAACGGAAATCTTCATTTGTGAATGTATTCGAAATTTGAATGGCGCGATCCGGACGGAAATTATAGAAAATGACCGCGTCATCATCTTGAATGGTTGCAACAGGACTGCCGTCTTCTTTTGTCATAACAGAAGGGATGACAAACTCATCATAAATCCCGTGTGCATAAGAATCTTCAATACATTCGTATGCGTTTTTGTAAGCTGGCCCTTCACCATACACCATCGCTCTGTATGCTTTTTCTACTCGATCCCATCTTTTATCTCTGTCCATCGAGTAATAGCGGCCTGAAATCGTTGCGATCTGTCCTACTCCGTATTCATTGATCTTTTCATTCAGCTGATCAATATATTGCTTCGCCGTTTGCGGACCAACATCGCGTCCGTCCAAAAATCCATGAATGAACACATTTTTCACTTGCTGATCTTTCGCCAATTTTAACAAGGCGAATAAGTGGTTAATGTGGCTGTGAACGCCGCCATCCGATAATAAGCCGAAAATGTGAAGGTTCGTTCCTTTTTCTTTCACGTGGTTCATAGCTGAAAGAAATGTTTCATTTTCAAAAAATTCGCCTTCACGAATCGCTATGTTAACGCGTGTTAAACTTTGGTATACAATTCTGCCTGCACCGATGTTTAAATGTCCAACTTCAGAATTTCCCATTTGACCTTCCGGCAAGCCGACAGCTTCTCCACATGCTTTTAACGTTGCATGCGGGTATGTATTCCAAAATCGATCAAAATTCGGCTTGTTCGCTTGAGCCACAGCATTTCCTTTCACTTCGTCACGCAGAGCAAAACCGTCTAATATAATTAATGCTACTGGTTTTTTACTCATTTTGGCCTTCCTCCAATAGCTGCAAGAAAGAGCGTGGTTCCAGGCTTGCGCCTCCGACTAATGCTCCGTCAATTTCCGGCTGGTTTAGAAAATCTTTAATATTTTCCGGTTTAACACTGCCGCCATATTGAATGCGAACTTTGTTTGCAACATCATCGGAATAAATATCGGCAATTACACCCCGAATATGGGCACATACTTCATTGGCATCCTCAGGAGAAGACGATTTTCCTGTGCCAATCGCCCAAATCGGCTCATAAGCAATCACGATGTTTTTCACAGCCGACGCATCGACTCCAGCCAACGCTTTTTTGACTTGGTCGCCAACAATTTCATTCGTTTTTCCAGCTTCCCGTTCAGCTAATGATTCGCCTACACATACGATCGGAGTTAATTTGTGTTTGAAAGCAGCCAACACTTTTTTGTTCACGGTTTCGTCTGTTTCGGCAAACATTTCCCGGCGTTCGGAGTGTCCAATGATCACATAATCAACACCGATATCCGCCAATGCAACAGGGCTGATTTCCCCTGTATAAGCTCCGCTTTCTTCAAAATGCATATTTTGAGCGCCAATTTTTAGTTCAGAGCCTTCAGCCAATTCCACAAGCTGACCTAAAAATAAGGCAGGTGCACATATAACGGAATCAACTTTATCCTGTGGGGGAACGAGTGATTTGACTTCCTTTACAAAGCTTTTTGCTTCTTCCAACGTCTTATGCATTTTCCAATTCCCTGCAATAATCGGCTTTCTCATCTTTACACCTTCCTTTTTACGGAAATGGTTGTGGTTATTTGTCTTCCAATATTTGAACTCCCGGAAGTTTCTTCCCTTCCATGAACTCTAAAGATGCTCCGCCTCCGGTTGAGATGTGGTTCATTTTATCCGCAAGGCCGAATTTTTCTACTGCTGCTGCTGAATCACCGCCGCCGATGACCGTATAAGTATGTTCTGCTTTCGCCAAGCTTTCCGCTACAGCTTTTGTTCCCTTTGCAAAAGCATCCATTTCAAAAACGCCCATCGGTCCGTTCCAAACAACAAGCTTTGATTGTTGAATGACATCCGCATAAATTTCAGCCGTTTTAGGTCCAATGTCAAGTGCTTCCCAATCAGCCGGAATACTGTCAATATCCACTACTTTTGTATTGGCATCATTTGAAAAATCATCTGCTACCACAACATCTACAGGCATATAAAAGCGAACGCCCTTTTCTTTGGCACGTTCCATAAACGATTTTGCCAGTTCTATTTTATCTTCTTCAAGCAAAGACTTGCCGATTTCGTGACCCAGCGCTTTTACAAACGTATAAGCAAGTCCTCCGCCGATAATCAAATTATCTACACGTTCCAATAAATTTTCGATAACTCCGATTTTATCTTTTACTTTTGCACCGCCGATAATCGCTGTAAATGGGCGGTCAGGATTATCAAGCGCTTTCGCTAAAACATTGATTTCTTTTTCCATTAAAAATCCTGCAACAGATGGTAAATATTCCGCAATGCCTGCGGTGGATGCATGTGCGCGGTGAGCAGCGCCAAAGGCATCGTTAACATATAGATCAGCCAATTCAGCAAAAGCTTTAGCAAGCTCAGGATCATTTTTTTCTTCGCCAGGATAAAAGCGTACATTTTCCAGAACGAGAATGTCGCCATTGTTTAACTTGTCTACTTCCGCTTTTACAGCCGCACCGTAAGCTTCATCTACTTTGACCACCTTTTTGCCTAACAGTTCTTCTAAACGCTTCGCTACAGGCGTCAATCGAAGCTCTTCCACAACCTGTCCTTTTGGTCTGCCAAGGTGGCTGGCAAGCAATACTTTCGCTCCTTGATCCGCCAAGTATTGGATCGTTGGGAGTGCAGCTCGAATGCGTGTATCATCGGTTATTTTGCCATCCTGCATCGGTACATTAAAGTCAACTCGGCAAAATACCGTTTTCCCTTTCACATCGACATCTTTTATCGTTTTCTTGTTCATGGCTCAAGCTCCTCCTTCACAATAACGATCAGGAAAAAATTCTTCCTACATGTTGAAAGGGAAAGGGGAATGTAAACGTCCCCTTCCCCTTCCCGCTTTTCATTATAGCTTTTTAAACAGGCAAGCCACAAGTCCGTATTTAAAGATTATAAACCTTGTTTTGCAATGTAAGCCGCCAAATCTACCACACGGTTTGAGTATCCTGTTTCGTTATCGTACCAAGAAACAACTTTCACCATGCGGTTTTCAAGCACCATAGTAGAAAGCGCATCAATCGTAGAAGAATGAGTATCACCATTATAGTCTCTGGATACAAGCGGCTCCTCGCTGTACGCTAAAATACCTTTCAATTCTCCTTCAGCTGCTTCTTTAAGCGCCGCATTTACTTCTTCCACTGTTACGTCTTTTTCAAGCTCTGCAACTAAGTCAACGATGGACACATTTGGTGTCGGAACACGCATTGCCATACCGTTAAGTTTTCCTTTTAATTCAGGCAATACGAGCGCAACTGCTTTAGCCGCACCAGTTGTCGTCGGAATAATAGATTCTGCTGCAGCGCGAGCGCGGCGGTAATCTTTGTGAGGCAAGTCTAAAATTTGTTGGTCATTTGTATAAGCATGCACAGTTGTCATCATGCCTCGAACAATGCCAAATTTTTCATGTAAAACTTTTGCAAACGGAGCTAAGCAGTTCGTTGTACATGAAGCGTTGGAAATGACATGATGATTGCTTGGATCATATTTGTCTTCGTTTACGCCCATAACAATTGTGATATCTTCTTCTTTAGCCGGCGCAGAAATGATTACTTTTTTCGCACCTGCTTCAAGGTGTTTTGCCGCATCTTGACGGTTTGTGAAGCGACCGGTAGATTCTACTACAATTTCTACGCCAAGGTCTTCCCAGCCTAATTGAGCTGGATCGCGCTCGGATAATACTTTAATTTCTTTCCCATCCACGACCAAGTTATTTCCGTTTACCCCGACCTCCACATCGAGTTTTCCATGAACAGAATCGTATTGTAAAAGATGTGCAAGCATGTTTGCATCTGTTAAATCGTTTACTGCTACTACTTCTACTTCAGGATTTTTTAATGCTGCGCGGAATACATTGCGTCCAATACGACCAAAACCATTAATACCTATTTTTACTGCCATCTTTAAGTCCTCCTTCAATTTTAGGAATGATGTTTATATTGAGGGAGCTTTACAGTTCCCTTAATAACTCTTTAGCTGCCACTTCGTCAGTTACTAAAATCGTGGCTAATGATTGATTCATATACGCTTTGATCGCTTTTGCTTTAGAGGCTCCTCCAGCAACCGCGATCACATTTCGTATGTTTTTTAAGTCCTCCAGCTGCATTCCAACCGTTTGAACTTTATGAACGACTTCACCTTTTTGGTTGAAGTAATAACCGAAAGCTTCGCCTACTGCATTTCCTTTTTTAATTTTTTCGAAATCTTCCTTCGGAGTCTTTCTTCGCTCCGCCATTGTTTGAGCATCCCCGATGCCATGAACAAGCATTTTCGCTGAACGTATAATTTTTAAAAGGTCTTTTATTTCCGGTTCTTCGATAATGGATTCATATGCTTCCTTGCTTAGCTGGTCAGGAACATGAAGCAGCCTGTATTTCCCATGTGCACGTTCAGCTATTTTGGCGCAAATCGTATTCGCCTGGTTTTCAACATTTTCCCCTAGTCCGCCTCTTGCAGGGACAAATAAAACATTTCGGTGATGACCTAACGGAATCATCATTTCAGCAACAGCTGCCAGCGTTGTGCCGCCTGCCACAGCAACAACCTCGTCATCCTGCAAATGATTCATGATGCATTGTGCACAAGCTCTTCCCATTTCTTTTTTCACGAGGGGCGAATGGTCGCTGTCACCTGAAACAACAATCACTTCATCTAAATGAAGCTTCTCTTTTAATGTAGTTTCCAAAAAAGTTAAACCTAAAACATCTTTCATCATTTCTTCCAATGATGAAAGAAGATCATCCCCTTCTTTCGTTAAGGTCATTCCCGAGGGATGAATATGAATTAAATTTTGTTCTTTTAAAAATTGCACTTCTCCACGCAGAATTCTTTCACTGATGCCTAAATTGTTTGACAAGCTTCGTCTTCCTACAGGCTGCATCAGTCGAATGGACTGCAAAATTTGATAGCGCTTTTGCATAGTTTGGAGAAGATCAGGCAATAATTTTTTTTGAGCTTCAATTAATGATTGCATTTTCAAGACCCTTCCAGCTCTTTCTTTCCGGGACTTTTTTTGTCCCTGTAAGACAAATTATGTCCCAATTATAGCAAAAAAATTCACCCCTTGCTACATATATTATTTTAGCAGGAGCGCAAATGTTAATCAACAGAAACAAGTTCCAGCAAACGTTTTCTTAAAGAATTTTCTTCAATTTTCCCAAAAATAACAATCTTTCCATTCACTTCAATCACTGGAATCATTAGTTGATATTTTTCCAGCAGCCGGTCATCTTGATAAATATCTTTTTCTTTCAGATCAAAGGGTATTTCAGCTTGCAGCTTATACAGCAATTCCTTTGCTTCATCACATAATGGACATGTTTGCTTCGTATAAAGAACCACTTGATTCACGAATCCAATTCCTTTCTAATTATATCTTTTTCGCAAATTGGACGAAGGGATATTGAGCTGATCGCGGTATTTGGCCACTGTTCTTCTCGAAACATTCATATTATAATTCTCTTTCAACAGGTTGGCAATTTTTTGATCTGAAAGCGGTCTTTGCTTATTTTCTTGATCAATTAATTGCTGAATGACCTGTTTAACATTCGCACTTGATGTATCTTCTTCTCCCACTTTGTTAGTGAAAAAATATTTCAACTCATATAAGCCGAAAGGAGTTTGAACAAATTTATCATTGACCGCTCTGCTTACAGTCGACTCGTGAATGTTAAGAGAATCAGCGATATCTTTTAATGTTAGCGGTTTCAAAACGTTGTTTTTCAAATAGAAAAAGTCTTTCTGAAATCGTATAATTTCCTGCATAACTTTGACAAGCGTTTCCTTCCGCTGCTCAAGCGATTTTAACAGCCAGCGTCCTTGATGGAGTTTAGTCTGTACATAAGATTTTACATCTTTTTCTGTTTGTACAATCGGTTCATAGTCCCGATTGATTTTAATTTGCGGCAAAAGATCTTCATTATAATATACAATCCAATCTCCATTTCGCTCTTCAATCATTAAATCAGGGATGATATAATTCGGGGTTTCCTCATCAAATTGCAGACCAGGTCTTGGATTTAATGTTTGAACAAAATCGAAAATTTGCTGAAGAGCATTCAGCGACAGACCTGTCTTTTTGGAAAGATCCTTCCAAGCTTTTGTGGCAAACAGATGAAAATGCTCTTTTAACACGAACTCGGAGCCTTCAGGTTTTTCCTCGATTTCTTTAGCCTGCAAAAGCAAGCATTCTTGAAGCGAACGTGCCCCGACGCCAATTGGATCTAATGATTGCAGTACAGACAGCTGTTTTTCCAAAAGATCGATCGAAATTTGGAACTTTTCCGATAGGCGGGATAAGTCTTCTGACATATAACCATTTGAGTCCACTGCATCGATTAAAATATGAATAGCACGCCGTTCGTTTTCGGTAAAACGAAATTCTACGAGCTGATTTCGCAAATGATCTTTTAGCCCCATCCCTTTTTTCGGCATATTTTCGATCCAGCGGCCATCCTCCTTGTTTGCCTTCTGCTGCTTTCTTTGATTATGATAAAATATCGGTGGATGGGATTCTTCCAATTCCACAAAGGGGTTTTCAAGCGTAATTTCCCTCAAGTAAGATACTAAATCGATTGTAGAATATTGCAAAAGCCCAATGGCTTGCTTCAGCTCTTTCGTCATCGCCAATCTCAAGGATTGGTTTTGGACTAAGTCCATTTTTATATGCATCAGAACTCCCCCCCTTTAGTTCTATTTTACATGAAGAATTTAAAAAAAGAATCTAAAATTTTGGAGGAACGAACATGACACAGCTTTTTTCTGTTTCCTATTTTAAAGAAAACTTTAAACAGTACATTGAAATGAATAAAGAAAAATCTTCAAAGATTGATGCCATGAACAGCTACTACCGATCTGTCGTCTCAACTTTAATTTACGACCAGCTAACCAAAAATGCAGAAATATTGAAAAGACTGCAAAATCTCGATCAAGCATATAATCAAGTGAAAAACGAGGAATAAAAGGACTTTTAAATTTTAATGTATGAGATCAGTTTTTGAAGTCGGCATATAAGCCGATTTCTTTTTTTTGCAGTAAAACTTATGGCTAAAACAAAAAACTGAGCAAATATAAGCTGCCCAGCTTTTGTTTTCATTTTTATTTCGATTCATGTTTTGGCAAATATTCTGTCGTAAAAATTTCCTTTGCATCAAATGCTTTTTCTAATAAACCGAGATCGTGCAATTGTTTAATTAATGTTGCCCAGCGTTCTTCCGTCATATATCCGACTCCATGCTCTGCTGCATCTCCTCCATATACAAAATCCACTTGTGTTTCGGCTTCAAATTTTAATGATTCTAATTCCATATCAGCGTTGTCTTTCTGAATCACTTTATTAATCTCTTCGTAAGAATCTTTGTATAAATACCATCCTTCGACAAAAGCATCCACAAATGCTTTGACAGTTTCTTTATTTTTTTCTAAATAGTCTTTTGTAACATATAACACAACGTTATAAGGATTATAACCTGCATCAGATATGAGCTTCGTTTCTACATCTACTCCATCTTTTTTTAAGAAAAACGGCTCTGAAGTCACAAAGGCTTGGCTTACAGAATTGGGATCGCTAATAAAATTCGAATGCTGTCCTGTATAAGCCAATTCTTGTACATTACTTAAATTATATTTAGATTTCAAAAAGTCCCAATACGTAATACCAGGCTGTATATATACTTTTCTTCCATTTAATTCATCAAAATCGTCAATTCCCTTTCCTTTATGGAACATTAATGCCTGCGGGCTTCCTTGCATGGCAGCAGCTACAGCGACTAATTCAATTCCTTGATTTCTAGCAATAACCATTTGGTCAGCATGTGCAAGCCCAAAGTCAGCACTTCCAGATGCAACCATTTGAATAGACGAGACTTGCGGCCCGCCCGGTTCGATCGTGACTTTTAAACCGTTTTTTTCAAACAATCCGTTTTCTTGTGCTGCATACAAACCGCCATGCTGCGCCTTCGGAAACCAATTTAATACAATTTTTACATCTTTTAATTCTTTTTTCTCTTCATTCGAAGCGCTGTCTCCCTCGTTTGTTGAGCTGCTCGACTCTTGTCCGCCGCAGGCGGCAAGGAAGAACATGAATATAATCCCGATTAATAGAAAACTTGCTTTACGCCATGCTTTCAATTCTTTTTCCCCCTTTTTGCACTTTTTTTGAAACTCAATAAAGATCGTTCCCTAACGCAAGCAAACCATTTTTATGCAAAAAAAATTAGCAAATTGAATTCAGCTCTTGTAAGCAATAGTGATTATGTCAACTTAATTTTGGATCAAATTTTTTATTTTTCTCCCTTCATCGCGGATTCGTGCCATGATCTCAGCATGAAATGAGAAAACAAACTTACGAGAAGGTAAAAGACAATCCCAAAAATAGCAGCGGCAATTCCGCAAGCAAATAAATATGGTGTTTTTAATTGAACGGCTGCTACCGTAATGGCATACCCTAAACCGCCTTTTCCTCCGCCAATTCCAGCTATATATTCACCCGTAATAGCTCCAACGATCGATAGCGTGCTGGATATTTTTAAGCCGGTCATCATGTAAGGCATAGCAGCCGGAATTCGGAGCTTCGACATTTTTTGCCATTTTGACGCATTATATAAAGTAAATAATTCGCTCATATTTTTATCGACTGAATTCAATCCCATTAACGTATTTGAAATAATCGGAAAAAATCCGATTAAAAATGAAATCATCACAATCGAATTGAAGCCCGAGCCGAACCAGATAACAACGATCGGTGCAACAGCTACAACCGGTATCGTTTGTAAAATAACCGCATACGGGTAAATGCTTATTTCTAAAATTTTTGAGCTTGCTAATAAAACCGCAAAGCCAATTCCAATGATGGCGCTTATTACAAATCCGATCACAGATTCAGCCACCGTTATTTGTATGGCTGGCCATAATAACTCCCAATCTTCAACCGCCGCTTGAAGGACGTCCGTCGGTTTTGGAAGTATAAACGGCTGCACGCCAACCATAATCGGTACAAACTGCCATAAAGAAAGAAAAACAACAAGCGCAGCAATCGGACCAATAATCTTCCATTTTGATTTGCTCCATATTTTCAGTTTGCCAGTATTATTTGATTGAGCGACAATTTCCTTCGTTTGAGTGGTTGCTGTTTGTACAGACATTTATACCAACTCCCTTCGGGTTGAACTATTCTCAAGACTTTGCGAGGAAATATCGACATATTCTGTAAACCGCTCATCTGTCCGCTCCCTCGGATAAGGAAGATCGACATCGATGATAGATGATAATCGTCCGGGCCGAGCTGACAACACTGCAATTCTAGTAGAAAGATAGACAGCTTCAAATACATTATGAGTAACGAACAAAATTGTCATTTTCTCCCTTTTCCATATTTCAAGCAGCTCCGTCTGCAAGGTCTGTCTTGTAATCTCGTCTAATGCAGCAAACGGTTCATCCATTAACAGCAATTTAGGTTTTGCAGCCAACGCTCGAGCTATAGACACCCTCATTCTCATTCCGCCTGACAACTGCCTAGGATACGACTTTATATGATCTTTTAGTCCAACCATCTCCAATACTTTGATCGCATCCTCTTTGCGGCTTTTTTTATCCGAACCCCTTAATTCTAAAGGCAGCATCACATTTTCCAGCACCGTTCTCCATGGAAGCAAGTTGGCATCTTGGAATACAAAAGCAACATCATTTGTATTTTTTATAACTTCTTTCGGGTTTTGCCCAAATACTTCTACCTTGCCCTCAGTAGCTTCGCCTAAACCTGCCACCATTCTTAATGCCGTTGATTTCCCGCAGCCAGACGGGCCGAGGAAGCTTATAAATTCCCCTTCTGTGATGGAAAAATGGAATTGGCTTAAAGCGACTGTGCCGGTATTGTAAATCTTACTAACATGATGAAATGCGACAATCTCGTTTCGAATTGCTTCCACTGCTTATCCCCCCTTATCTAAGTTAGAATAGCTGAGTTTCTTATTCTTGGTTTTTTATAATTGACTTTTGTATGCTCAAGAGCCGTTTCCAGCATTCTTTCAGCAGCTTTTTGCGCCCGCATGGCAAATGATTCTTCATCGATATTGACAAGACGCCCTTTATCTACGACAATCTGTCCGCCAACGATAGTCATATCGACTGTCGGTGTGCCCGCTAGAATCGGAAGTGCCGTATCGTTGAAAAGCGCACCAGCAAATTCTAATCGATTCGTATCAATCATAAACATATCAGCAGCCTTGCCGACTTCCAATGAACCAATGGCATCTTCCCAGCCAAGCACTTTAGCTGAGCCTCTCGTTGCAATCGACAAACAATCTTCAGCACTTAGCGCCACCGTTCCATGCTGAAGATTATGGAGCAGGTTCATAATTTTTAAATCTAATAATAGATTGGAAGAATCATTAGAAGCTGAACCATCAACACCAAATCCCACTTTTACCCCTGCCTGCAGCATGTCCATAATTCGCATCGTTCCGGATGCCATTTTCATATTGCTGCTCGGACAATGAGCAACTCCGCAGCCACAAGCACCCAGCTTGGCAATTTCTTTGTCATCAAACCAGATTCCATGCGCATACCACACGTCTTCGCCGACCCAACCTGTTTCTTCCATTAGTTCGAAAGGACGCATGCCAAACTTTTCTCTGCAAAAATCCTCTTCATCGATCGTTTCCGCCAAATGGGTATGCATCCGAACGCCATAACTGCGTGCTAAATCCGCTGATTCACGCAGCAAGTCTTTGCTAACCGAAAATGGTGAACAAGGTGCAACACCTACCCGCAGCATCGAATATTTACTAGGATCATGATAGGTTTCAATAATTCTCATGGTATCTCGAAGAATAACATCCTCCGGCTGAACGATTTCATCTGGCGGCAATCCCCCTTTTGATCGTCCTAAACTCATAGAACCTCTAGTTGGGTAAAAACGAATTCCGATCTCACGTGCTGCCCGTATTTCCTCATCAATTAATTCACAGCTGACTCCATTCGGAAAAACGTAAAAATGGTCAGCTGATGCCGTACAACCGCTTTTAAGTAACTCACCTAATCCGACAACAGCACTTAAATACACATCTTCCGGCCTTAGATGGCGCCAAATATCGTACAAAGCGATTAGCCAATCAAACAGCTCAACATTTTGCACCCAAGGGATATTGCGGGTGAAAGTCTGATACAAATGATGATGCGTATTGATTAACCCCGGATAAACAATTTTTCCGCGCGCATCAATGACAATATCCGCTGACTCACAAGGTAAATCATAGCCGATCGCTTTAATCTCTTGACCGACAACATACATGCTGCCGCCTGGGTATTCCGTTCGATTTTCATCCATCGTAATAATATTTTTGGCATTTTTTATGAACAACGTCTTCATTCATTCACCCCTTTATAATACGATCAATCCCCTTTATGTTAATTTTTATAACACAATACGTAATGTATATTTATTATATATTCTTTTCAGCTGTTTAACATTAGCGGATATTCACAATTTTTGATGTGATTTTGTGTATTTTAACTAAAAATTTACGTATTTATGTTATATATTATGACATAAACGGCTTTTTTTAAGAGGAGCGGATGATCTTTCATATTTTTGAAATAAAAAGCCCAGTTTTTCAACTGAGCTAAATAAATATTTTTCGGCAACCGTTATATATAGGGACTTCCAAACGAACAGGCAATGTTGAATGAATCCGAATGTGACAGTAAAAGAGATGACCAGATTTAAATCTTGTACTCTTCATCCGTAGTGAAATCCCTTTTGCATGCCGGTTGAAATTTTGCAATGTGACTGGTTCATTCGGATGGCCGCCATCAGTAACCGGCTTTGCCTGAATTGTTTTGTCCGAAAAGATTTCCTCCTGCAAACTCGGCTTCCATCAGAACCATTTTACCCGATCACATATAAGGGAATACGCCAGGACGAATGATCGGCGCCGTAACAGTCAGATACCCTTGTGTCTTCGTCGTAATCTTGTATGCGTTTTTCCCTTATACACATTACATCCTCTCTCAGGTAAAATAAAAAGCACTCCTAAAAGGAGCGCCAATTTTTGAAAAATTAATGGAATTCAACATCATCTATCTTCTATGAAAAACGATCAGATCTTGTATCTTCATTTTGTTTTTCTTTTTGATCATCAACAGGTTTATTTTTATTAGTAACAACAGGTTCTTTACTATCCTCTTTCATTTTCTTGACCATCTCACATAAAAAATTGTGATCACTATAATCTGCTTTATTTTAAAAGTCGCTTCTTTATCCAAAAATATTTCTTCTTCGCCCTAATAAACTGATTTGGAAAAATTCTTTCACTTCAACAATGCTATTAACGGTTTACATTCAACTTTTTCGCTTAATTCTTCATCATCAAATGCTTGGTATCGTAACGTACCTACAACCATACGGATTACCAGGAAGCCCTCCTGCAGGTGGATTATTTACTGTACAAAAAAACTTTCCATCTATTTGTCTATGAGCTTTTCTTACTCTTTTATCGTGTGATATCGAGATTATTGTTTCAAATCTTATGGATAAGATAAAAAACGGAGAGTTGCTTCAGCTTTTCTTGCGGTCTTATACAGTTTTAATTCCTCATAGTTAAGATAATAACAAAATTGAACAGCAGCACTGGAATGAAAGGGATCGCGTTTCAATCCCTCATAGTTAAGATAAAAACTTAGTTGCGGTGATCGTTGCTAACTGGAACCGAATGTTTCAATTCCTCATAGTTAAGATAAAAACGAGGAAGCAGTGAAGACGGTTGATCTTCTGTTGAAGTTTCAATTCCTCATAGTTAAGATAAAAACCTCAAGCCCACTTGGGTTGTTGGTGAAAATGTTGCGTTTCAATTCCTCATAGTTAAGATAAAAACCCCAAAAGTTGTTGATATGACAAAGTTTTGATAATACTGGAAAAAATTTTGTTATTTTCATTTTAACGTAAACAGGAATTTTTATCAATTCTCTGTTTTTCGTTTATTTTCTGCAATTTTTGTGTCGTTAATCAAAAAAATAAAGTGTCGTCGATCCCCCGGGATTTTTGCACGATTGGAGGTCGACGACAATTTTTTAGAAATGAGATTTCATTTTATATTGGATAATGAAAGTTACTTATATTTTCATAACAAACTTTGAATTTTATTTTTTCGTTTGGACACTTGTTATTTTTAAATGCTAATTTTCTTTTAAATCTTGTTGATGGTTTAATTTGATAAAAATCTCTTTTTATTTTCCAATTGTTTTATCTCAAGAGAAACCCTTGCAGTTAGAAACCAGAGGAAAAAGAGTATTTCGACGAAAAATCTTTTATGTAGAAACAAGAAACTACCATTTTGTCAACAACCATAAATTCTATTTTTCATTATTTTAAATTGTAATTTTTCGAAGAATTTGATACTTCTTCAAAAAATGGCTTAAATTTTTGGATGCTTTCAGATAATTGTTGATAAAATTTTTGTGGAGGGCGTGCATCCGTTCTTGTGCCTGCGTGGTTAATATCATTCCGATATTCTGTGATCGGGTTGAAAGGTTTAAGTAAATCTCGATAAGGTTTAAGTTTTTCAACTATATCCGCAACAAATGAAGGATTTTTTACCTGCCAATCTTCCTCAGGAATTCGCTCCAATAAAATACGAATCGCTGAATGCAAATCGGTACGAATATCTTTGTTTGTTTCGTCCAAACGGAACAATCTGCAAATAGCTGTCACCACATTTTCCTGCAACAAAGTGAGTCCGGGTTGTATTAATTGATTTTTTTCACACCAATCGGCCATTGCAAAAAGATTCTGAAAGGGATCTTCCGTAAAATTTTCATATTTCTTTTCCATTTCATCCAACAACGGAATTAACGGTTTAACCGTGTCCGTTTCAATATTGCGAACCTTATTTAATTGCTCGCGGAATTTTTTTATTTCTTCTGCAATTTGCAAACTGCGGGCTGTTTGCATCAATTTTCCGACCATATCAAGTTGATTCGCTAATTCTCTTAATTCTGAAACTTGTTTCCTCTCTTCTATAGTAGAATCTGGATCTGTATATATTTTTTTCACTTCATTGGATGTAAATTGTTGAATGACTGTTGCATCCCCTGTCCGAATAAATTGATCCACTCCATTTGTCCAATCAAGTAGCGCTGCCATATTGGTTACATCAATTATAGGCACCAATCGTTTTTCAACTGGTATGTTATCCACTTTTCTAGGATTTCCTAACTTTTCAAAAAATCCATACATAATCTTACCAATTGATGCTTTTTTTACTAATCTTGCATAATTTAATACTATTAAAGAAACGAACGGAATAGTGCGAAAGCTATGGGTGATATCGAAATAAATGCAATCACCTTCTTGAATCTCATTCAAGATAGCATCAAATAATTGCCAATTCGCTCTTTCATCTTGTGAACTATCAATTACAACTAATTTTATGTTTGCTTTAGGATCAATGCGATGAAAAGTTGTTTTTAAACCTTCCACTAATTGATTTTCTTCATTGACTCGATCGATCCAATTATTTTTTTCCGCCTCCTTCGTTGAAAAAATTACAACATCCATTTCACCATCTTTTTTAAAAAGTTCATAAATGGCCGTTTGAACAAAACGGGTATAGGAGGAAGTTTCCCCCTGATATGTATAGAAGCAAGGTTTGTAATCACTAAGTCCTAAAAAAGAAAGCAATACATTTCTTGCCATCTTGACCACCACCATTTTAATTTTTGATCAAATATTCCGTTATATCTTCAAAACCGGACTCTTGCTGGTAGATTCAGCCTCCCGCTCATACAGGTTGTGATCGAGCCATAAATAGTTGGCGTATAGGACATCTTCCTCTTCCTCGTAACGATAAGCCAAGCGGAATGGGGTTATTCCATTATCTGCTCCTTTATAAAGATGAAAATTTATTTTTTTCGGATTTAATTGAAATTGCAATTCATGTCTGATTTCTTCTTGCCGTGCTTCACCGTGTTTTAATTTTTTGACAAGTTCCCTCATCTGCTGATAAATAAAAATAGACTGGCGACGATTTTGTTTTGTAAAATTTCGGACTTGTTTTGATGCAACATATTTGGTTCCGAATAAATGCTCGTATTTGCTGCGTTCAAACAAATACAGACCAAATGCGGTCAGACCAACAAATTCATCTTCCAAATGAAATAAAGAAGGAAATTGTTTAATAAATATTCGTTCTGCTTTCGTTAATTCGCTTAAAGGTTGATAATTTCTTTGGCATTTGCGTAGTAGCTCCACATTTTGATGCACAAATTCATCCTTTATATCCAGCGGAATAGGCGGTATTTCATGCAACACTTGATTCGTTTCATGTAAATATGCTGTGGGATAATTTAAAAAGGAACCTACAATTGATCCAAAGGAGGTCATCACTTTATATCCTCCAATTGGCGCAAAACATGTAGAATTCGGTTCACCCTGTTCAAGTGCAATACTTAGTTTTAACAAATAATCACCAATGGTAGTATTTAATTTTGCTGGATTTGACACATCAATATCCACAAATAAAGCTTCCACATGAGATTGAAAATATTTTTCAAACAAGTAGCAAAGCAATTCTTTCGAGATTTCCCCGCCAACTGTATTGGTTAAAAGAAGGATAACCTTTGGATGTTTTCCAAGTTTTCCTTTCTCTCTTAATGCATATAACATGGAATACTCTGCAGAAACTTCTGTTGGTTTTTCTAAAATCTCACTATCAACAGTTCTGGCAAACTGGAGATATTTTTCTTTTATTGAGTCAATTTGTTCCTTTTCGGCTTTTTCTTGCAACGAAACATTTATATCAGGTGTGTTATTGCTTTTTTGGCTAAATATGTTGTTGTTAGAAACAAAAATGGAAACACCGCATGTCATAACTACTGTATGGTACATAGTTTCACCTCCGCTTCTATTCATAGGAACACATTCATTGAACAATTCACCAGCGAAGACTGAGGAAATAGTAAAAAGTTCATTTCACTTGAAAGTAAGTATTCTCCGCTCTTGGTTTTCAATAAATGTTTTTCCTTTAGAATTATGCAATCAGCACCAGCGCAACAATTTTTCATCAATCCACTTTTAAAAATAGCAACAACAAATCTATTTATTGTGGATACTCTCTAAAATTGACATGCTGAAAGATGCGATTCGTTCGAATGGTTCCGTCCTTTAGTTGTTCTTCTATCACTTTCCTTTCAGTTGTAGCATAATAAACAGCGTATCCTCTTTTCTTTAACCATTGAACAAGGCAAAATGTTGCGCCAAATTCCCCTTGAACAATCAGTTTGTCCCCTTTTTTCAGCTGTTTTGAAAGCCAATTTTTTATTTCTCTTAAAAAATCTTCTTGCCATTCCCCTGATGGGGGAATATTGGACCATATTTTTTGCAGGGAATCCGGCAGATACACAATATCATCAATTTTAAAACGTTGGTTAATTTCTTGTATTTGTATTTCTGACAATTTATGAGACAAAATGACAAACATCTTCATCTTAAAACTCCTAAAATAATTTTCTCTAAATCATAATATATACCCATCCTAATACCGATTCATAAACCTGACCGTTTTGAATAACAGATCTTGTTCTAGGAAAAGGAAGATAACTTCCCAAATTTGTTTTATTTCTAATCTTTTTAAGATCTTGTGGTGAAAATAAACCGGCAATTGTATTATCATAAAACGTTTTACCGCTTCCTAGCCTCATAACAGCACCGTTTTGTTCCTTCTCAAACTGCTGTGCACTCTTTAGCAATTTTTCATATAAGTCTGTTACCAGACTAAGTTCCGGAATTTTCAATTCCTTCAGTAAATTCCATTCTTTCTCAATTAGTTGTTTATAAAAGGAATTGACCATATGTAAAATCTTCCGTTCGCCGTTTTCTCCTTTTTCACTATATAAATAAGAAAATCGTTTATCTAAAGAGTGATAGTTCCGCTTTGCTTTACATTGAAGCCGAAATGTCAATTGTGTATTTTCCGGGATGGCTTCTTTTGTAACGGGTATAGTTCCGGTTTTCTTTTTGAAATCAAACCGCAAAGTTTTCACAATCATGATTTCGTCAGGTTTTAACACCGTTGAATCGGATATATGTAAATGTTTTAATAAATCATTTTCGAATTTACCAAATAAATCCTCACCATTAGATTGTTTCATATTTTTGGGAACATCATCAAGGGAAAAACCGTCTTCTTGACGATGAATAAATAATAAACTTGTACGAACAGCACCTTTAATGCTGCTTCCCGGAATAAAAGGTCTTGCACTGCTTTTAATACACTCTTGAATTTCTTCATTTTTTACATCGGCATTCGTTTGAACGGCTAATCTTGCCAATTGCTTATAATTCAAACCATACTCTTTAAAAAAGTGTTTTAAGGTATAAACATCGTTTGTATGTTTCTTTGCAGAAATCCTTTGAACAAATTCATCAATAACTTCTTCGTTATTTTCCATTTCATATAATGCCTTTTCGACCTTATGAGGATCAATAATATAGACCATTCCGGTTTCATCATCAAAAATATAATCACTATACGGAGAAAGAATGTCACCATTGCCAATATGGAGAGGAGTAACTGTTTCTAAACGGAGGGTTAAGCCATTTCCCATCATGCTTTCCCTCCAAAACCAACAAATATGCTTTTCCCATATAAATAAACGGAATGATCAAAATTTTCGGGCTCTACATTGATCATATCACCTTTTACTTTTTCCCTAAACAAACTCCCCTCATTAATGACCATGGCGCTTTTTTTCCGAACTGTTTTTCCACCTAACGAATATACAAAGCCACTTCTTTTTTCCAATTCATAAAAATACAATTTTCCCGCTTCTTCTTTTTTCGGAAAATAAGTGGAAAGATTCATAAAATATCGCCCCTTTTGCGGCAATGTATAGGAAGTTTCTTTCCATTCAATTTTATGAAAAAATCCTTTTCCTAAACTTCTTTTTCCTCCAATTCCTTCATCCGCCAATAATTGAATGGCCGCGTTTAAAAAGACAGGCAGCTTTCCGTCAATTATAAAATACATAAAGGGTTGGACACGATAATATTTTGTTTCGTCAAAGGTCACTTCCAAATGCTCTTGAAAGTAAAATTTGCCCGGCTTCTTCAAATCTCTGCTTACTTCCACTCCAGGTTTACTGTCAAAATGTAAAAAGCGCAAAGACTGTAATTCTTGTTCTGTACATTCTAAATCAGCTATTTCTTCTCGTAAAACAGCAAATTTTTTTCCGATTAAAACGATTGAGCGAAAATCAAATTTGCAAGCCTCCTCTTCTTCATTCCAACTTTTTGACAGCTTTTCCAATAGTTTTATTGAAACATAATTTATTTTTTTTATTTCCTTATAGGAAACGGAATGTTGTTCAGTGCTCATAAAATCCACTTTTGGCCGCGGAAAAAAATAGACCGTCGCACCATTTTTATGTTGTTGTTTCGGCAAAAAATCCAACCCATAAAAGATGGAGGAAAAATGAATATGATCTTCACGTAACAACGATGTAAATTCACTTAAATGTTTATCCCCATATAAAAGGACGACATTATTCATTAACGCAGAAACAAGTTGATCTGAAGAAAAATGATCCTTTAAATCACCGCTGGAGTCGCCAAAATGAAATTTTGCATGATCATTCAGCAATAGTTTGGCTATTTTCATGCTTTCTCTTCCTCTTCTACCAAACTTTTTAATTTATTTTTTGCCTCTTCGTCCTCAAAATCCGATAACAAACCCGAAAAAATCTCTTTGCCTGTGCCTCCGCTTTCATAATCTGAGACAGTTTTCAATAAAATGGATACATTTTGAAATTGGATTCTTCCGTAGCCCCGTGAACCGTTTCCGCCCAAATAGTCATCTTCAAGCAATCTCAATGCGGTTATTACTTGATGAAAATATTCGATATCTTTTTTCGTCAAAATATTATAAATCATATTAAAATCGAATATGCTCCCAGCTGGAACCCGTTCCTGCTGACGAGGATGAGCTGCCTTTGAAGTTAATCGATTAATTTGATTTTCCCATTTTCCTTCTGTATAGGTAAGTTCTAAATTGGAAAAAATCCCTTCTTTTTTTTCCATTTGTTTTTTTGTATTCTCATTTAATTTTGCATCCCTTACGTATAAACGGGTCGGTCCCGCCGTTATGTTTTTATTTTTAGTAGGCAGGCCTGTTCCAAACACTGTGCAGATAAAGCATTTATCCGTTCCACATGAGCAAACTTCTGTACGGCCCTCACGTTTTTCGATCAAACTGCGAAGCTTTCCCTTCAATGATGAGCCTGGTATATAAGGAACACCTTCAGAATTTTTAATGACGTTATTGTCAATTCCCCCAATGGCCACATCACTTTTGGATCCTCCTATTGCCAGTCCCGTGAGCACTTCAATATGGCCTGTAATTAACAATTTTCCTAACAGTTTCACGATCCATTACCTCCGTTTATTTTAATTCTTCAGCATATTTCAAATAGGCAAGAATAGCTTCCATAAACTGTTGTATGTATTGTAAATGGAGAGTATCATTTTCTCCCCTTGACTTTGCATGTTTCACCAAGTAATCCAATATATGCATTAATTCTCCTACTCTCGGCTTATCTGAATTCCGACCGGCCAAATAGGCAAACTGGGGGCGAAGTCGTTTCAATTCGCTAATGCTTTTAGCTCTCATGATTTGGTCATAAATTTTTCTTACCATCGAGGTAGTAACTTCCGCTTGATTCTTGGGACCTCTTAATTTTGTTGCGTATTCTAAAGCTTTATCGCAAAACTCATCATAATCACAGTTGTCCAAACGTAATACATTATTTTTAAAATAATAGGCATAAGGGCTTTCAATTTCTGAGATTTGTTCCCTGGAACCATTTCTCGTCAATAAATAATAAACTTCTTCATTTTTTTCACTGAGCGGCGGTCCTTCGAAATTTTCTCTCGTAATCTTAATTTCTTTTTTGTCAGCCGTAATCATATATCCAAAGTTGTCCCTAACGTTAAAAAACTTAATTCTTCCTTTTAATTTAGCAGTCATTCATTCTCCTCCTCCGCTTTTCTTGTCGCTAATTCCGCCCATTTCACCGCAACAGGAATGATCATAATTTTACGGATTTGATCCCTTTCTTTGGAATGAAAAAGATTATGAACAACGATTTGACGGTATTGATGGACTAATTGTTCTACGTAATCCTCGCCTGCAGCTTCTTTGCCAAACTTTTTGCAACGGTAGTTATAATTTTTCTTAATATCCCGTAAATAATAATAGAGCCTCCAAAATTTTACGTGCTGAAACTTACCCTGTGTAGAATCTTTTAAAATATGCTTAAATCCAAGTGTACTTTTATTCACTTTATACAACACGCTACGATTATCGTATTCAATGACCATTTTTTCTAAAATAGATTCAATTTCCTTTACTTGCTTAAACTCTTCCCAGTTAAACACTTCCCCCATTAATGAAACTTTGTTTTTTATAGGCGGAAAATTACCGTTTGAAATACCACTTGCTTTTTTTGCCGCTTCTAAAGAGTTTTCCGTTATATCCGCCGCACGAGTAACTGGAAATTGATAGGAAAATACATTCATTCCTGCTGAAAAGGTTATATAACGATTTTGGCAAGTAAATAATCGGAAATCCTGATAAAATTTCTCTGCAAAAGCAAACACATCTTTCCAAGTTCCAACCACATATGTGTCATCTCCACCAGAAAAAACAACGTATAACGTTTCTTGCCAGCGATGTTCTTCTATGAGTTGGTTAATATAGCCTCCAAAGTATAAGCCTAGCATTCTACTTAACACGGACACTCTCGAAATGGAGCTGCGCTCCCCTAATCCTTGACCAAAAATCATCCCCAAATTATCAACATCCAGTTTTAAATGAGCTAGTTTCGCATCCCCTCTCCCATTGACGATAGCTCTTTGTGATAATTCTTCAAACGTAACTTGTCCATCCTTTCCTTGAGGTAAAAAATAAGCTCCAAATTGAAACCCATCACAATGATCCTCAACAAAATTCGTATCATTGATTTTGTACCATTGTTCCTGCTTATTAGGTGAATATTGGTTCATGTTGGAATAAAATGAAATATCATAACCGAATTGCCGAAACATATCTTGATATGTGTTATAGTCAAGGTCATTAGAGGTAGCTTTTCGAAAGACTAAATATGCAGCATCACGTAATTCATTCGTTAAATTAATAAAACTTTTGCACATTGTACAGACAGCCATAGAATCATCATCATCAAAAAATTCTTCATTTATAGGCCGTTTGCTGCCAAATGAACCGCAAACTTTGCACACATGAGATTCATCATTACCTTTATCCAGCGGTCCAAAAATCTCCTTAAACTTAGACTCAAGTCCAAGTTCACTCCATTTTCTTTTTTTCAACCGACTTGTTTTTGTTTTCGATGATTCCCATACACTTGAGAAATCTTGAAAATCGGCCATGGAAACAGGAACAAAATCTATCACAAAGTAAATCTCACCATCATGCCCTTCAAGCAAATGTTGCAAAATTTTTTCCCGGATGCTCACAAATTTTTCTTGTTGGCAATAAGGTGCCAGAATGAAGAAATTTCCTCCGCCATTATATAAAAGGCTCGTTGAATGCAGTTCCAATTCATCAAGTATATAACGTACAATAACGTCTGAAAGCAAACTTATGTACACGGAACGTCCTTTTAAACTTTTAGCAGCTCCTTTTGAAGGGATATTAAAAATAAAGTTTTGAATCCCTGATACATCCCCATGGATTAACATAAACTGTTTAGTTGAACGATCAGACGATTCATTAAACTCTTTAATATCCAAATATCCTTTTTCATATTGCTTATAAAGAGAGCAAGCAATAGCAGCATTCGTTTTCATTAAGTCGTATAAAGAGATATCAACAGTATTGGCGTCAGCAACACTCCAAAAATATTTTTCTAGCAAAAATAGCAGCTGCTCTTTCTTATGTATTTTCTCAAGTTCTTTCAAAAAGGAAGAAAACAATTGTCCAATCGAATCGCTATGAACATTTTCGGTTGGCAAAATATTTGACAATTCAAGCGGCTTCAACGGGTACATAAAACTTTTTTTCTGCTGTTGATCAAATAAATTGGAAAATATAGACTGAAGAGGAACAAAATTATTCACTTTCGTCCCATCATGTATCCCATGTTCCAATGTACTTAATTGAGAAGCCCTTCTAACAAAAAAGTTAATGATGCTAATGTTACTTTGATCGGAGGATAAGTTTTGATAATATTTTTGAAAAAAGCGGTTTTTATTACTTAAAGAATGGATCGTTTGCATATACAAAGTTTCAGTATCCGAATCGTCTATCAATTTTTTTTCGATAAACATGGGATAAAGATAATGAAATAAAGAAGCCAGCCAAATATGATTCTCCATCTGATGCTTATCCATTCCCCAACCTCCTTCTACAAAAAATCGTACTATTCTACTATATACGACAAAAATCTTACAATTCCTTTTGAAAAAACTAACAATTACACATTTTTTTACATTTGTTAATTAATTTGTCACAAATAATAAAAACGTAACCTTAGAGCATATGTCCTAAAGTTACGTTCAATATCTGTGTGATTTATTATTAATGAAATTTATGTAATAAGATGAAAATGGAACAGAACGTATTTAACAATCAGTTGAAACGGAACTTCTAAACGAAGTCATTCCGACCATTGATGTTTTACTATTGAAAATGAAATTGTTTTTCACTCAAAAAAGTCAATGCATAAAATTAGAGCTTTTCTCTCTGTTTAACGTTTCTGTTTTCTTACCAAAATACTAATACGTTCTTTGAAGGATTGTATGGATAAGTAACAAAAAAAAATTATTGGTGCTCAGCTATTCAAAGATAAAAAGATAAATTTTATTTAAAAAGCAGCCTAAAATACGAATATAGAAGGTTTAGGCTACTTCCTTTTTCTATTGACTTTTAATATTTAAGAGTGCGGCACTTGTTAAGTATTTTATTAAAGAGATAGACATCATTCTTGCTTCCCTAGTTAATCAATGAACGCTTTTTCACATCATTTTAATAAATTTTAATGTTGCCGCTTGATACGCTTACGTCGATAGGATGTTCACCGGACCCATGGGTACCTTTGATGTTTTTATTATCTATTTTTTTGCTAGTTAGCGGAAAATCACATGTTATATTGCCGCTGTTTGTCTTTCCGTTTAAAGTAAAGTCAGCATCAGTCGGAAGATTAAGATCCACCACTCCTGAACTTACTTCAATATCAACTGAATCTGTTAATTCATCCATTTGTATATTTAAATTTCCAGATGATAGCTCAGCCTCAATAGCTCCGATATAATGCTTTACTTTGAGGTTTCCAGAACTAATATCAAATGATCCTGTTTCTGTCGTTAATGAGTCTATATCGACATTCCCCGATGAACTATCATGCTCAAAATGTTTAACCGATACATTCTTCAGGTTGACGTTTCCCGAGCCTATATCTAATATTAATTCATCTAGTTTCATCGGTTCATTTTTTGAAATGCCAGAGAAATTCAAATTCCCGGAGCCAAGATTTATAGCCATGTTTCGATCATAATCTTCAGGGATGTAAATATTCAATCTTGCCTTGTTATGAAACAACCACCCAAACCATTTCCATTTCTGTTTCGCACTTACTTTTACTTTGTCTCCATGCTGTTTAACAATCAGCTTTCCCTTTCCATCTAAATCAGCTTTTAAATCTTCTCGACTTTCCGGAATAATAGTTGTGCTAACACCTGAGGCATCAATTTCAATCATTTCAATTCCCTCTGATGTAACGGACTGGGTTCTTTGATTTCCTAAAGGCCACCAACTAAAATTGATTGGATTCAAAAAGATAATATATAAACCAATGAATCCGATGATACCCAACAGAATCACAAAAAATCTTTTCAATGTTTTCCCTTCCTTCCCAAAAATTTTTCGCAGCTTTATCACTTGATTTGTTTATCCTTTAGCACTCCGCTCAGCAAGGGGCAACAAAGTAGCACCGATCCTCCCCTTGTATACAAAATATTTTGACTAGAATTTTACATAGTTTTATTCCATATATTTACAATTTTCATTTAAAATGTCAATGAAACGGACTAGCTTCATTAACAAATCCCTAGTGCAAGAAGTTCGCCTAAACAAATACAAAAAAAGCAATGACTCTCCAAATCCACAACCTTTTCGCATTCTTATTTTAGAGAAGATTTTTAGCCTCATAAACAGCTATTATCCAAAAACTTCAAGCTGGATTGATTAAATGAATTTAAAGGAAAAACAAATTCAATTACTTTTTTCTTCCTTAGAATACAGAGAAAAGTGATTTTCCAAAATGGACCTCAAATGTATATTCAACTAAGTCTTGAGACTTATTTATGATGAAATGATTATGGGGCCTGTCCCCCACTACGTGAATGTAATGAGGGAAGACCCCGTATACCGTAAGTTTCTAATCCGTACAATAAAAAATATGGTCTTGATGCGTCTAAAGCCAAGTGATATTGTACTCCCATTTTTCGACTATTAGTACTTTCCTACAGGATGTCAAGCAAAATTCCATCATCATCCTGGTCATTAAAATCCAGAAGAATCAACATGTTGCGCTGGAGTCAGAACACTGTCAATGTAAAATGTTTTAATTCCTCGTAGTTAAGATAAAAACAATAATAATTGAACTTCAATTTTGTCGTTTCTCCGGGTTTCAATTCCTCATAGTTAAGATAAAAACTTTAGGTGAGTTGGAACACATGTATATATCGGAGCGAATGTTTCAATTCCTCATAGTTAAGATAAAAACAGATGTTGATCAGGCGAAGCTTCTAATCGAAAAATTGTTTCAATTCCTCATAGTTAAGATAAAAACCCCCAAAAATTGTTGCTACATAAGTATTTGGTTTTAAATGGTTGATTGGTTATTTTTATTTTAACGAAGGAGGTAAGTTTTATCAATCCTTTGATTTAGGTGGGCTCAATAAAGATTTAAAAGAGTCGTCGATCCCCGGGGATTTTTGCACGATTGGGGGTCGACGACAAATATTTCCCTGTTACTAAAATTCACGAATAACACGGAACATTCCAAACCCTTGAGAATTTCGTCCCCCTATTCCAGTTTGCAAAAGGAAAGTAAGATACTTCGGAGAAGACCGCAAACGATACCTTCCCTGCCATGCAGTGATATAGTAATTTTTAAAAGTCGTGACGACTTTATGTCTCTTAGTAACATGTAAAGGTTCAATAAACAATCTCTCTTGTGGCGGATCTCCGTAATAGGCTTCATACTTATTTCGAAAATTAAGCTCCACTAAATGTGGAAATGCTTCATCATATGGATGAAAAAACTGTGTCTTCTGGGTACCATCCACCGTTTCATATGTGCTATAGACTGTTACTGGTGAAAGCATCTCAATTTCAATTTCAGAGCTCTTTACTTCGCTTTCCTCCATTTTTATACTTTGTATCTCCACCGATTGATTTCCTAGATGAACTTCATTTTGTAATAAAAAGTATTCTCCTAACTGCTGCGTCAGTTCAGGCAATACAGTAGAAACATGCCAAGAAATATTGTCATCGAATATAATCGTTTTCGGATCTAATTGAATTTTATGTTGCCCGAAAAGACGACTGAATGTAAATAATTTATATGTTCTCTTCCCTTTCTGGAAACCAATTTCATGCAAAAATGAAGCGAAACTTTTATCCTGTAAAGAATTATAAAGTAAACCATGCAATAAATACTGATAATGTAATGGCAGTATCACAACATTATTTTTTGGCTTCATCGTTACCGTTAATCGCATAGCTTGTCCTTCTTTCTACAAAATAAATTCGTCGCCGCCTTTTTTTAATCCAAATTCCTCACGCGACCAATATTTCTGCGTTCGAAATGTATAAAAAATTACGGAATCTTCATCTGGATTCATAAGATTTTGCAATTCTACTTTTAGTTTTTTATAATTTGCTTGTGAAATTTCTCCTTCAAAAACAGAATTTTGTACCCAATGAAGATATTTGCGAGCAATTTTTAGCGCCTTCGCTACACGTTTCTCATTAAAATCATACACAAGTATGACAAACATGAAAATCCCCTACCATTTAGCTTTATATGGTTCATATGGCTTCTCACCAAGTAAATGCTTCTGCAATTTATACAATTCCAAACGAATCAAGCGTCGGTATGACACAGATTTGCCTAGATGGCGATGTTGGACGGTTGTTTGCATTTTTTTATCCAGTTCACTGATAAAAACCTTCCGTCCTTCCTCCGATAACAAAATACCATCGGTCAGTTTTTCAAAATGCTTTTTTGTCAGCATTTTTTTATTTATAAGGGAAAAAATTAACCGATCCACGATAATAGGTTTAAAAATTTCGGCAATATCAAGATTTAAAGAAAAGCGTCGAAAATTCGTACTATGTAAATACCCAATGCGGGGGTCAAGATACGTTTTATAAATCTCGCTTAAACACATCGTATACACTATAGAGTTCCCGAAGCTGATTAACGCATTTAATCGGTTGTGCGGTGGTCGTTTTGTTCGTTTTTCAAAAATAAAATCGGGATGTTGAATAATCGTATCAAAAGTACTGTAATACTTTTCTCGTGTATGTCCTTCTGATGCCATTAATTGTTCAACTGACTGAGCAGTTGGCAATTTTTGCAGCTCTTTTTGAAAATCTTCTAGCACTTCATCAAAAACAGCTTTTTCTTCTAAGCGAGAACGATAATATTTTAATACGCGGCTCATCTGTTGGATAGAGCCTGCAATAAATCGCTGCGCCAAATCAAGCCGCTTTCCGTCATCGAGATAGTGCTCCGCTTGTTTTAAAACAACGTGCCCAGCATTTAAGTGCTCGCGGGGATAAAATGATCCAACAAAGTAGCCATGATGATTAAAATAATGGACTATAATTTCTTTTTGTACAGCAAACTCTAAAAATTTTTTTGATACATCAACTTCTCCAAAAATATAAATATCATTTGTATTCTCAACTGGGATATAACGTTTTTTCTCCTCTGTTTCAAAATATAAACTATTATCTTTCCGACGTAGTTCACCGCTTTGAAAGATGTATAACGTTTTTTTCATATTTACTCCTCCGCCCAACAATATTCACGATAGGCACATTTACCGCAAAACTGAATTTTCTCCGGTGCAGGTGGTACAGGCATGCGAGCAATACGGCGAATATCTTCCATTGCCCGCTCTAGCTCCTGTTTTGCATCCTCCGTCCACTCTACTGATTCTTTTTTCCTTTCTTCCGGAAAAAGCAATTCCCCTTTTGCATCCATTCCCATTTGACGAAGTGTGTCTAAATAGTACAGAAGTTGCATTTTGGCACTTTTCATATATCGCGATGATTTTTTCACTTCTCCAATCACTAATTGGCCATCTTCCCTATCACAAAAGAAATAGACAGGTTTGTTTGTCTTAAAATCAATTTAGCAACTCCATTTTGCAGAGACTATCGAACATGATCATAATGTAATGGGAACATGTCCATACAACATCATCACTTTAATTCAAGAAAGCGACAACTTGATTCAGTTGTTCCAAAGCATGAGGAGGTATTTTCAGTGTTGAGGTTGGTTCTCCCGTTCCTCCGTAAATGAACGGATAGCGAAAAAGTTCTTTATCGATTATACAAGGCAAAGAAAGACCAACTAAAGGAACGCTGCCGACAGTGTATCCCGTTATCTTCTGGACTTCTTTTGGGGGTGCCATTTTTAATTGATTGCATCCCAAGATTTCTGACAATTTTTCCAGATTCACACGACCGCGTCCTCCTGAAACGATTATTGCAAAATAGCCTTTGTCAGACTTAAGTATCAATGTTGGAGCAGTCTGACCTATTTCGATTCCAAAAAAGTCCGCGCCTTCCTGCGCTGTGCGAATTGGATTTTCGTGATAAAGGATGTCAAATGGAATTCTATTTTCCTGTAAAATGCTTTTTATATGATCCATAAGTAAGCCCTCCTATTACAAATTCCACGAAACGGCCTCTTCTAACAATTTAATTGCCAACAGCTTACTTCCACAAATTAATCCAATTTCCTTTTGAAAAGTTGTTTTCTTTACAAAAAGAAGTGAAATACAGTTGAATGGAACTTTATGAGGATTGTTGCGAGTAAATGCTATTCATAAACTGGAGAGTTTCGTAAGTATCTAAAATGGTATTGAAATGTAAATGAAAACTCCAAGAAGGCTGCCGCAAATTTTTTATCTATATATAATCCGGTTTAAACTTCAAATGAATACAGTAGAAGCCGAATCGGCATTCATTAATAGTTCCGCAATTGCTTATGCTAAAAAAGAGAAAGTACCGTAACCTGATGGTCCTGTATCCTTCCGCTTTGTTACTCGTCCAATTTAAAATCTTTTTTTCTCTCTTTAATGATTCTTTCTGAAATTCTTGCCCGTCAAAGCGGCGTACTACAATTTAGCTGTCGGCTCTTCCGAAGCCTATGACGCTACAGCAGCAGATGTACTGTGCCTTCAATCACTATGCAAAAAAGGCTATCGAATGCACTCGATAGCCTTTTGAATGATGATTGATCTAAGCTTTATGGACTTGGGTTCCTTGCGAATTCATGGATAATCGATACTATTCTTTATGAACTCGGAAGCAATTCGGTACAGTATCGTACTGATATCCCATGGATGATCGATCTTATCCTTTCTGAGCCTTGATTAATACGTCTTTTCCTCCAACTACGTTGGATGGATAACTACTATGGTCGATTTTAAACTGATCTCCGTTCAGTAAAATAATAGGAGTAATGGTGTTGTACCCTTTTTCGCCAATTTGATCGATGGCGAATTGTGCGATAAGATCTCCTTTTTTAATTTTGTCTTTAGGTGAAACTTTTATTTCAAAGCCTTCTCCTTTTAAGTTCACTGTTTCTAGTCCCAAATGAATCAACAGCTCTGCTCCTTCATCTGAACGAAGTGTAATGGCATGCTTGGTTGGGAATACATCGACGATTTCACCGTCAACCGGAGAATAGACATCTCCGCTTGTTGGTTGAACAGCAATGCCATCGCCCATCATTTTTTGAGAGAAAACTTCATCAGGCACTTCTTCCAATGCAACAACCTTTCCTGATAATGGCGCTACAAAACTAATAGTTGATTCTTCTTTATATTCGTTTGTTTCCTGATTCATGATATCTAAAATTTGATTTTTTAACGTGTCTGAAGTAGGTCCAAATATTGCTTGAACTCCATTTCCTACCTCCAATACGCCTGAAGCACCAAGAGCTTTCAGTTTTTCTTTATTAACAGCGCCTTTGTTTTTTACACCTACTCTTAACCGTGTAATACATGCATCAAGATTATTGATATTTTCTTTTCCGCCAAGTGCTGCTAATACTTCATACGCTTTTTGATTGACAACAGATTCATCACTTTTTCTATTTGTTTTTTCTTCGTAATCTTTTCTAGTATAAAGTCTGTTCGAATCTTCATCTCCGCGTCCTGGTGTAAGAAGATCCCACTTTTTAATAGCCCATCTGAATACAACGTAGTAAACAACAGCCATTGCCAGACCAACGATAATGACATACCACCATGGCTCTCCAACACCAGGTAATATACCAAATAAGATAAAATCAATGATTCCGGATCCGCCGGCATATCCAACATTCACATCTAAAACATACATCAGCATAAATGACAGCCCTGCCATTAATGTGTGGAAAACGTATAATAATGGCGCTACGAACAAGAACGTGAATTCAAGTGGCTCTGTAATTCCTGTAAAAAATGCTGTTCCCGCAGCAGTCAATAATAAGCCTGCTACAGCTTTTTTGTTTTTCGGTTTTGCCATGTGATACATTGCTAACGCTACCGCTGGCAGACCAAACAGGACGAACGGGAATTTCCCTGCCATAAATCTTCCTGCTGTTATTTCAACGGCATCATTTACTTGTTTATCCGCAAGCTGAGCCATATACATTGCCGTATCCCCGGAAACGACAGATCCAGCAAGTGTTGTATACGTTCCGCCAACTTCCGAAAAACGAATTGGAATATAGAAAATATGATGCAATCCAAACGGAATAAGGGCACGTTCTACTAGTCCATAAATGAACATGTAAAGCGGCGGCGTATTTTCTCCAGATAAGGCAGCTCCAAGTGCATAAATGCCGTCTTGTACATGCGGCCAAACAAAGGCCAAAATCAGTGCAATAATGATTGAATAACCTGCTGTTATAATAGGAACAAATCGTGAACCGCCGAAAAAGGACAGCATTTCCGGCATTTTGAAATCATGATATTTTTCATAAAGAACTGCTGCTACAAACCCGATGATGATACCGCCAAAAACACCGATTTGAAGTGTCGGGATCCCTAACTCAAGTACACGCCCTGGCTCCGATACGTTTTCCGGAGTGATTCCAAGGACAATCCCGATAACGGTATGCATAACTAAATAACCAACAAGTGCTGATAAGGAGGCTGCAGCTTTTCCACCGGTCCAGCTCCCCGCTATACCGATAGCGAACAAAACACCTAAGTTTCCAAATATCGCTTTTCCTGCACCCTTCATTAAATCAGAAATCGTTTTCCAAAATCCTGAATCTAAAAAAGGCAAATATTCGATTAAATACGGAGATTGTAACGTTGTACCGATTCCCAGCAATAAACCGGCTGCAGGAAGCAAAGAAATTATAACCATAAAAGTTTTGCCAATTCTCTGAAAGAAATCAAAGTTAAATACCTTCTTCATTTCATAGCTCCCCTCCTTGATAATATATAGAAAACGGATACATTCCAGCTATTTTTCAAGCAGGGAGTCATAACGGCTCCCTGCACGGACAAGTTATTATCGCAATTCCGGCCAGTATTCTTTATTGGCTTCGATTAAGGCATCCAATACCTCTCTTGCTTTTGCTGCAGATACCACTGTACGATTTAAAGTTAAAGCTTGCAGCGCTTTGGCGTATGAGCCTTCCATATATGCTTCCACAGTAAGTTTTTCATACGCATATTGCCCTTCAATCAATCCTTTATAGAATGTTGGAATTTCTCCAACTGCGTATGGTCTAGGCCCGTTTGAGGTTATACTTGCAGCCACTTCAACCATCGCATCATCCGGCAAATTGCTGATGATTCCATCATTTTTCAAAATGACAATAAAATTGTCGCCTTTGTTGTATGCAATGGATTCTGCAACAATTAAGATAAACTCGCCATGTGCATCATTTGCTACTACGTTGGAATCTTTTGCAGTTCCTGTTTCAGCAACGCGCACACAATCTTCAAATACGCGTTTCTCTCTTCCGGCTTGTACTTCATTTGCACGCGTAAAATCCGGATTCAATTTTTTCAGCACTTTATCTGGATATAAATAATACTGTAAATACGTATTCGGCAAATAGTCCGGAAAATCTCGCACCATTTGCTGCACCATGGCATACGTTTCGAGCCATGATTTATCCCTTTGCTCGTAGTCAGCCGGACGGAAGCCGTTTTTCAAAATCATTTCCCTTAACTCAGGCAATTTGTCATTGCCTTGCGGATCATATAAATGAGTAAACCAGCCAAAGTGATTTAATCCGAAGTATACAGGATCAAAATCACGTTCATTCATATTTAATAAACGGCCGTACGAACGAAGCAAGTTTTCAGGCTGGTCGCAAATATTGAGGATTCTTTTATCATCAGGAAACATTTGCTGTAACGCAATCGCAACGATAGCAGCAGGATTTGTGTAGTTTAAAATCCATGCGTCTTTCGTTTTGCTTCTGACATCCTTGACCAATTGAATCATATCGCGGATCGATCTCATACCGTAAGCAAAACCGCCCGGCCCGCATGTTTCCTGACCGATAACCCCTAGTTTCAACGGGATCTTTTCGTCTTTTTCACGCATTTCATAGCCGCCAGTACGCATTTGCACAAAAACAAAATCGATATCTTCCGTGAATGCTTCCTCTTTATCTGTTGTATAGCTAAAATGAATGTCAGGGTACTCTTCTTTAAAGAGCACTTTCGCAAATTCGCCTATTATTTTTTGGCGTTCGTAATTGATATCATACATGACCAATCGGTTGATCGGGAAAGTATCTTGACGCGAGCAAATTGCTTTTAAAAGCCCTGGCGTCCAAGTACTACCCCCGCCAACAATAAGTACATTGAATTTTTTCATTGTGTTTCAGCTCCTGGTAGTAATTTTTCATGTAACTGCTTCTACCGATATCTTAACGAACGAAAAAACAAAGACAGGAAAAATTTCATTTTATGAAACTTTTTTCATGGTCATTTATAATAGAGCGTACAATAAATATGAAATCCGGAGTGATTCGATGTACAACTTTATGGCTAAATTATTAAACTTCATTGAATCTTCAACAGACCAAACAAAATCAGAAATCATTATTGCCGAATATATTTTGAGGAATGTGGAAAAAATCCCGAAAATGTCCATTTATGAATTAGCTGAAGCGTGCCATACATCACCTGCAACGATCACCCGATTTTGTCAGCGCTTTGAAAATATTACGTTTAAAGAGCTTAAAGAATATGCCAGATCATTTATTGAATTTAATGATACCGAAGTAGACTATCAAAACCTAAAAACGAAATTTAATCTAAAACAAATAAACGAATATTATGACGAATTACTTGCTTCTCTGAAGCAAACAGAGCAATTTCTCCGCTCAAAGGAAATCATTCAAGTTGTTCACGAAATTCATCACTCAAAAAAAGTTGCTTTTTTTGGGGTAACATTTTCGCATCTCATTGCAAGAAATGCACAATTCAAATTTATTCGTCTGGGCAAATATGCTACTGCGTACAGCAACCATGAAAATCAAATTTCCGAAGCAGAATCACTTACGCCCAGAGATTTAGCCGTTGTCATTTCTTTTTCCGGAGAAACAAGATTTATCGTTCAGCTAGTAAAGGTATTAAAGAAGAGAGGCATTCCTATCGTTGCGATTACAGGCAATGAAAAAGGCTATTTAGCACAGAATGCGAAACAAATCATCAAAGTGAGCAGCTGCAAACTAGAATCCTTTAAATCACCTATTTTGGAAGAAATCAATATGCTGAGTGTAATTAATTCCATTTATCTCGTTTATTCTATCGTTTTTAAAAATTCGGAAGGATATCAGACAAACAAAGGAGGCAGCTAAATGAATATTGTCGTAGCACCTGATTCTTTTAAAGGGAGTCTGACCTCTTCTCAAGCAGCAAATATTATGAAACAAGCAATACTTGACCTTCATTATGGTGATACAGTAAGAACAAAACCAATGGCTGACGGCGGAGAAGGAACAGTCGATGCATTGTTAGCCTCTTCAGCCGGGGATCGCATTGAGGTAACCTGTACAGGCCCCTTGGGCAAAAAAATAAAAACATATTATGCCATCCTCGAAAACAATACAGCTGCTATTGAAGTTGCCAATATCGCTGGGCTTGTCCAAGTGCCTCCTTCACAACGAAACCCGGATGTGACCACTACTTTCGGACTTGGCGAAGTGATGAAAGATGCATTGGATAAAGGCTGTAAATCGTTTATTATCGGGCTTGGCGGCAGTGCTACAAATGATGGGGGCCTTGGCTTTTTACAGGCGCTTGGCATGAAAGCTTGGGATAAAGAAGGAAAAGAAGCGGGGATTTTCGGAAAAGATTTATTGGAGGTCAATCAAGTAAGTTTCGACCGTTTGGATCCGAGATTGGAACATATTACAATAAAGGTTGCTTGTGATGTGGACAATCCGCTATGTGGTGAAAAAGGTGCCAGCGCAGTTTACGGACCGCAAAAAGGTGCCAGCAGCAAACAAATACCGATTTACGACGAAGCATTGGCCCGATTTGCTGCTCTTATTGAGAAGCAGCAAGGAAAAGTCTTCAATAACGTGAAAGGTGCAGGGGCAGCAGGAGGCTTGGGATTTGCATTCCTTGTACTAGGCGCAAAGCTTATATCCGGTGCTGAGCTTGTAGCAGAAGCTTCGAACTTGAAGGAAGCAATAGAGCAGGCGGATCTTGTCATTACAGGAGAAGGACAAAGCGATGAACAAACATTATACGGAAAAGCGCCCGGCTATATCGCTGATCTCGCTCAAATATACGGAGTTCCAACGATATTAATATCCGGCTCGCTTGCAGGCAATTTGGATGTGCTCCGCAGCAAATTTCACGGATGCTTTTCGATTATTACTAAACCATTGACGATTGAGGAATGTATGGATCAGGCAAAACAGCTATTGTACAATCAGACGAAGCAAGTGATGCATCTTATTCACTCTTTGAAGATATAATCGGATCCAGGTTTTCGCTTTTATAATCCAGATGGGGAAATTTTTTTCAGATGTTTATGTTGAATACTGCAAAAATAACTTTCCCCTTTTCCATCTCAATTTTATCTAGAAGATTGACCGGCAAATCTCCAAAATTCCACGTTAGAGAGGCATCTAAGATCTTGTTCAACATCTAAGATGCCTCTTTTGTAATGAAGGTAAAAGAAATAATTGATGTATTCCATTAAGCACCGACAATATCTTCACAATTTTGTGTTAAATTATCGAATGCAGATCATTTTCCTCACGTTCATCCATGTTGTCTTTAAACAAGTCTATAATGCTTCCTGCACTTTTAAACGGTTCTTTCAACTTTTATTCCATAACTCCGTTTTTAACCCATATACTTTTCTTCTTGGTACTGCAAATGCTAAAGTTCTTTAATGATTTCGACTTCGATGTTAAACAACCGTTCCGTTAAACTATTTCCTTCCATTCCTTTTGGATTTTGGTTCTGTTCAATAAAACGTGCTTGATTCTTCCTCTAATCGCTTAATTTCTCTA
>ERZ1673775.35-NODE-35-length-43877-cov-23.297294_pt1 | contig 43877 bp, 46 predicted proteins | sample MGYA00580139_ERZ1673775 | MGnify/ENA primary metagenome ERZ1673775 (study PRJEB41219, sample SAMN04549615) | soil metagenome | isolation source: soil | place: USA: Texas, Brazoria NWR | collected 2008-10-24 | study: EMG produced TPA metagenomics assembly of...
AATAGTAGCACAAACCTTGGCCTAGGTCTGTACTACTAATGTTAGTATGTTTTTAATGCTGCTAATTTGCAAAAAAACGTTTTCAGCTTCGATTCGTCTTTTTGGAAATAAAAGATTTTGACGATATAGTAGGATGCGAAAACACCGATTGTATCCTTAATAAGATCAATGATTGTCGCAGATCTTGAGGGAACGAAATATTGATGAATTTCATCACACAGCCCGTAAAAAACAGCGATCATCGCTGAGGCGAAACTTAATTTTTCTGTAAGCTTTTCATGGACAGCGAAGGCGAAAATGAAAAGCCAATAAAGAATTCCGAACTCAATGAGATGAAGCGACTCTTTCAATAAATGGTCGAACGAAAATGGCGTTTTGACGAAAGTGTCAGCTGGATAGCTCGACAAGATCCAAATGACCGCCATATACATAATCGGTAAAATACTGATTACATATACCGCAAACTTCTTCATGATCCAAACTCCTTCAAATATTTTTCAACAATATGCATAGAAAAAAACAAATAGCAAAAAATAAAAGAAAAAATTTTATTTTGATGTATAGATTCTCTCAAACTTGTTCACAATGGTTGCTGAGGTGATGAACAATGAGAGAGGAAGAAAAGAAACGTACTTCTCAAGGCTCGAAGTTCCAACAGTTTTTCAGAAAAAAATGGGTTTTTCCTGCTATTTATTTAGTCAGTGCAGCCGTTATTTTAACAGCCGTTTTATGGTATCAAGCAATCCGCAACAATGATGCAAACGATTTATCAACGGACGATGGTACAGACGTTTCCTATAATGAAGATCAATCGGTGGAAGTAAATCAATCCGTCGAAAACTTCAAAATGCCGGCCATCGATCCTGATGCTGTGAAGGTAGTAACAAACTTTTATGACTTTAATGCTTCAGAAAAAGAACAAGAAACGGCACTTGTCTTCCATAATAACACATACCATCCAAACCAAGGTATCGATATCGCATCAAATGATGGAAAAGCATTTGAAGTCACTGCATCTTTAAGCGGAACGGTTGCAAAAGCTGAAAAAGATTCTCTTTTAGGATATGTCGTAGAAATTGAACATGAAAACGGTGTAAAAACCATTTACCAATCGCTTGCCGATACGAAAGTACAGGTCGGCGACAAAGTTAAACAAGGAGAAATTATCGGACAAGCTGGGAAAAACCAATTCAATAAAGACGCAGGCGTCCATGTTCACTTTGAAATCCGCAAAGACGGTAAAGCCTACAATCCATTAAACTACATGGACGAGCCGTTAACAAGTTTAACTGAAAAATCTGTTGAAGAGCCTTCTGACGGGGCAGCACAAAAAGAAGATAATAAAGATGGAGAGGAAGCTACTTCAGACGAAACAGCCCCATCAGATGAAACTCAGCCTGATGAAGAACAATCTCAGTCAAAGGAAAATTCAGAACAAGAAAAATCTGATAATTCTACAACTAAACCTTAACCAATACAATCCTACTCAAACGAGTAGGTTTTTTTTTGTCTAAATCATATCTGGTAAAAATTAAATGAGCATAGGCGCTGAAATTTTCATAAAGAACAGACCGAAAAATTTTTCATAAACGGTACAAGAAACAACGTACGGTAAGGTGCAAGCGAGAAAGCAGGCTTGCCGAAACATTTTTTAAAAACATAATGTGAAGCGATTATCGAAAATTCACTTTATTCCATATATAATAGAATCAATCTAAGCAGGAGAAAGGAAGAAGCACGTGGAAAATATTCGCTTTCGAGATGCAACGATACATGACTTGCCTAAAATCGTCTCGATCTACAATTCAACGATCCCAAGCCGGATGGTGACAGCTGATACTGAACCTATTTCAGTGGAAGACCGTATACAGTGGTTTCATGAGCACAATCCAAAAACGAGACCGTTGTGGATGATCGAGCAGGATGGAAGCGTAGCTGGCTGGCTCAGCTTTCAATCCTTTTATGGAAGGCCTGCTTATAACGGAACTGTGGAAATTAGCATTTACATTGATGAACAGTACCGGGGAAAACAAATCGGCGATTTTGCCTTGAAGACCGCTATAGAAAAGGCTCCAAGCCTCCAAATAAAAAATTTGCTTGGCTTTATTTTCAAGCACAACATCCCGAGCTTAAAGCTGTTTTACAAAAATGGCTTCCGCGATTGGGGGCACTTTCCCCGTGTAGCGGTACTGGACGGTGTTGAGCGAGATTTAGTGATAGTGGGGAAACGTGTAGCCGATTGAACGTATTAACAGTATCTCCGCTCGCAATATAGTATTTTAGTTTCTTTTTCATTCGCCAGTTGAGTAAAAAAGCGTCTTTTTAGCAAACTGCAATCCTTTTTTAGAACATGATTGTTCGGCTGTTTAAATTTGGCTGAATCTATAGACTGGTGTTGAATTTTCCTGCGGAAATTGTTCATTGCATGATTATGGGCGATCCTGTTTTTCTGGCAGTTTGTGCAGCGAAAGAATTTCAATCAGATCTGCCATCTGCGAGTATTTATATTTTAATTGCGTACCAGAGTATTAAATAAATTTTTGCTTCCATTGAGTGATAGGGGCTTTTTTATGTCGATTTCTTTTTGATACGAACGTTTCGATTAACGATTTATGTGGACTGGAAAACTTGCTTAACAGCAGCAATCCACCAGTGCTGAAAAAAACATCCGCAGCAGCCGTTTTGGCCGGGTTGACAAGCTTTACACAGAAGCTGCAAAAGTAAGTGTTTTGCTGCGTAAAAGCACTTTTTCAAAAGGAGGGTGGAAACGGTGGAATTTTCGATTCAACCGCTTGGTGATACAGGAATCATCATTCAATTCGGTACGGAGATTTCCGAAGCAATTTATCAACAAATCCGTCAATATGTATATTGGCTGGAACAAAGCTGCATTGAAGGAATAGTCGAATGGGTTCCTGCTTACACCACCCTTACTGTTTTTTATCGACCAAATATTATTTCGTACGATGAACTTTCTCAAAAGCTTTTAAAAATTGGAGAAAAGATAGAAAGCATGCCAGTGCCGGATCCAATAGTCATTGAAATTCCGACATTATATGGCAAGGAGGCAGGGCCAGATATTCAGTTTGTTGCTGAAACGAATGGATTGTCGGAAGAAGAAGTAGTGAAGATTCATTCATCCTCCGATTATTTGATTTATATGATTGGGTTTGTTCCAGGTTTTCCATATTTAGGCGGAATGGACAAAAGAATTGCGGCGCCGAGGAAAAAGACACCCAGATCTAGAATTCCTGCCGGTTCAATAGGAATTGCCGGGGAGCAAACAGGGATTTATCCTTTGGAAACACCGGGAGGCTGGCAAATCATCGGGAGAACGCCTGTCAAATTGTATGATCCGCAGAAACAAGATCCAATATTGCTAAAAGCCGGCGATTACATCCGATTTGTCCCCATTACGGAAAGAGAATATGAAAAAATTGAACAGCAGGTGCTAAAGGGTTCATATAAAGTGGTCAAATATAAAAAGGAGGCGGCAGAAACATGATATCTGTTGACTTAAACAGCGATTTAGGGGAAAGCTTCGGCCATTTTAAAATTGGCAATGATGAAGAACTGCTTCGCTGTATTTCTTCAGCCAACATTGCTTGTGGATTTCATGCCGGCGACCATAATGTCATGATGCGGACTGTAGAGCTTGCGAAAAAGTTTGATGTGGCGATAGGCGCTCATCCAGGGTTGAACGATTTAGCCGGATTCGGACGAAGGGAATTGAAAGTATCTCCTGAGGAAGTCTACAATATGGTCGTTTATCAAATTGGAGCTTTGCAGGCTGTGGCGGCATCAAAAGGGATGAAGCTGAACCATGTGAAGCCCCACGGTGCTCTATACAATATGGCTGAAAAAGACAAGGCGTTAGCGGAGGCGATTGCTCAAGCAGTAAAAGATGTTGACGAGTCGCTTATCCTATATGGACTCTCAGGAGGCGTCCTTTGCCGTGCGGGGGAAAAGATCGGGCTTACGGTCGCGCATGAAGTCTTTGCCGACAGAACGTATCAGCCTGACGGAACATTAACTTCAAGATCAGAAAAAAATGCAATCATACACGATCCAGAGGAAGCGGTAGAAAGAGTTCTCCGTATGGTGAAGGAGGGAAAAGTAGCGGCAATAAACGGGCATGACATCCCCATTCAAGCTGATACAATCTGCATCCATGGCGACGGTCCGAAGGCATTAGCATTTGCTGAAGCTTTAAAAAGCAAACTGGAAGAAGAAAATATTCGTATTGTCAATCCGGGAGCGAAAAAAGATGAAAGAAATATTGTTAGTTGAAAAGCCTGGTTTGTTAACGACTGTTCAAGATTTAGGAAGAACGGGCTATCAGCAATACGGAGTTGTTGTTGCCGGCGCTATGGATTCGTTTTCCATGCAAATCGCAAATCTTTTAGTCGGCAACCGAAAAGATGAAGCGGTGCTGGAAGCAACAATCGCAGGTCCTTCCTTAAGGGCCGTCCGTGATATTGTGATTGCGATATGCGGAGGCGATCTAGCGGCAAAAATCAATGGGAAAGACGCTCCGTTATGGAAAAGCGTGCTGCTGAAAAAGGGAGATCAACTTTCTTTTACCGGTTTAAAAAGCGGAGCGAGAGCCTATATCGCAATCGCAGGCGGAATTAACGTCCCTAAGGTCATGGGGAGCAAATCAACGTACTTAAAAGCGGGAATAGGAGGATTAAATGGAAGAGCCCTTCAAAAAGGGGATGTAATCATGGGTTCGGATGCTGTAAAAACAAGCACGATTGGCCGAATGTTATCCCCTTCCCTTATCCCGAAATACGAAAAGCACATGACCATTCGCATTGTCCCGGGTCCACATGAAGAGGCGTTTACAAAAGAAGGAATCGATACTTTCTTTTCTTCTGTATATGAAGTCACACCGCAATCGGACAGAATGGGCTATCGGCTGAAAGGGCCGAAAATTTCTCATAGAAAGCCTGCCGACATTTTGTCGGAAGCTGCTCCCCTTGGCGGAATTCAAATACCTGCTGACGGACAGCCGATCATTTTAATGGCTGATCGGCAAACAACGGGCGGATATACGAGAATCGGAACAGTCATTACAGTGGATTTGATGTACGTTGCTCAAGCGGTGCCAGGGGCAAAGATTCGCTTTCAGCCGGTTTCCGTTCAAGAGGCTCAAAAGCTTTATTTTGAGCAGATGCGCATCATGCGCCAAATATCAGTCGGAGCTGGCATATATGATGAATAAACGAAAGTTTGGAAAGTGAACATATATGATCATTGAACGAAATTTTATTAAATAGACCCGATAAGGTCTGAACAATTTCGGTATCTGCGCTAATAAAAGCCTGAACAAGTCAAATATTTTAGGAACATAAAAAAGCAAGAGAGAACTTGTCCACATTGCCGAAGAGCTCATCAAAAATGTTTTTCTGTTTTGTCATAAGAATCAAACCATTCTCCATTTCTCGACATCTGTTCCAAAAAGGAGCAGATGTTTTCTTTTTTTCACTGGAATTATACATATTTCCCGGAAAATGATTAGTGTATATCGTCGAAAAACTAATCAATGAAAAGTGTCGAAACATGCCCTCGACTTTAAGTGGAAAATAAATTTTCATAAATCCCTTGTCCTTCTTGACTTTTCAAGAATATATCTTCACCCAAGCTAATAAAATGTTACAAACCTAACAAGAGAGTGTTTGAGGTGAGGGATCGTGGAGATAGATGATCAATACAGCAAAAATGGCAACTTTAGATTCTACATCATGTATATAGCTGTATACACTGTGCATGCGAATCTCATTTCACACTTCTCACATCCACATTAGGGAGGTCGAGTGGTGTGCACGATTACATCAAAGAACGCACAATCAAGATTGGAAAGTATATCGTGGAGACGAAAAAAACTGTTCGTGTAATCGCGAAAGAGTTTGGCGTTTCCAAGAGTACCGTCCATAAAGATTTAACGGAAAGGCTGCCGGAGATAAATCCTGATTTAGCAAACGAAGTAAAGAAAATACTAGATTATCATAAATCGATTCGCCATCTTCGTGGCGGAGAAGCAACAAAATTAAAATATAAAAAAGAAGAACAGCAAAAAGAACCGATAAAACGATGATGATTCTCGACGCCAACCGACAAAACTCTCCGAAAATCTTGTCTTTTTTTACAAAATCATACTTTTTATGCAATTATATGATACAATAAGAAATTAGGATATTAGTTGGAGAGATGATGATTGGCAAGGGAGGATCATAGTAATATGTTTTCAAAAGATGTAGGAATCGACCTAGGAACAGCAAATGTGCTGATTCATGTAAAGGGCAGAGGCATTGTGTTAAATGAGCCTTCTGTTGTTGCACTTGACCGCAACAACGGAAAGGTGTTAGCGGTTGGCGAGGAAGCGAGACGTATGGTTGGCCGTACACCTGGCAATATTGTTGCCATACGCCCGCTGAAGGATGGTGTCATCGCAGATTTTGATATTACAGAAACAATGCTCAAACATTTTTTGAATAAGTTAAATGTCAAAGGCATTATATCAAAGCCGCGGATTTTAATTTGCTGCCCGACAAACATTACTTCAGTGGAGCGGAAAGCGATCCGAGAGGCAGCTGAAAAATGCGGCGGCAAGCAAGTCTTTTTAGAGGAAGAACCAAAAGTAGCTGCAATTGGCGCTGGGATGGAGATTTTCCAGCCGAGTGGAAACATGGTGGTGGATATTGGCGGCGGGACGACGGACATAGCTGTACTATCCATGGGTGATATCGTTACCGCCTCGTCCTTGAAAGTGGCTGGAGACAAATTTGATCTTGAAATTTTAAATTATATTAAACGGGAGTATAAGCTTCTGATCGGTGAACGAACTGCAGAAGATATTAAAGTGAAAGCGGCAACAGTATTTCCAGGTGCACGCGACGAAGAAATCGATATTCGGGGTCGTGATATGGTCACAGGACTGCCTCGGACGATCACTATTAGGTCGAAAGAAATCGAGCAAGCATTAAAAGAACCTGTCGAAGCCATTATTCAAGCAGCCAAAAATGTGTTGGAGCGCACACCTCCTGAGCTGTCTGCAGACATCATTGACCGCGGTGTTATTTTAACAGGCGGCGGAGCACTCCTGCATGGGCTTGATCTGCTCTTGTCTGAAGAGCTGAAGGTTCCGGTTACCATAGCGGATGATCCGCTGCACTGCGTTGCTGTCGGAACAGGAATCATGCTTGAAAACATGGACAAACTGCCAAAAAGAAAGTTAATATAACAAAATCGTAGCAATAAGTTTTTTAGAAATCGGCTTTTACGCCGATTTTTTTACTTTCAAATCTGAAAGACCAATTCTGCTTTTACATACCCATTCAGCTCCCAACATCCAAATGATATTTTTCTTTATGAACAGTTTGGAAAGGAGACGGAAGATAAAAGACCTATCAGAAAATTGTGATCTTTTACCTATAAGATAATAAAAAAATTGTAATGAGAATCATCGAAAAGTCCTTTATAATATAAAATTAGGAGAACATGTCGGATTTGTTGGATGGGGTGAAAAATCATGCTTCGAGGATTCTATACAGCTGCAGCAGGAATGCTCACACAGCAGCGCCATGCGGAAATGCTTTCAAACAATATAGCCAACGCTAACACGCCGGGATATAAATCTGACCGGGCTGCAATACGGGCTTTTCCGGAAATGCTTTTGTCAAGAATTGAAACAAAAAACGGTGTGACAAATATTTCGGAAGTTGGATCTGTCAATACAGGTGTTTATATGCAAGAATTGATTCCACTATTTACCCAAGGGGATATCCGTGCAACTGATTTGCCGACTGATGTAGCTTTAGTGGAAGAAGCTGTTCCAATTCATGAAGAAACGAATTTAAAAGGCACTCTCTTTTTTGCTGTTGAAGCGGGAAATGGTGAAGTGAAATATACGAGAAACGGCCACTTTACGATTGATGAGCAAGGCCGCCTGGCAATGGCAGGAAACCCTGTCCTGTCTGTAGCCGGAACGCCGATTATTATTGAAGGAAACGATTTTACTATTACGCCTGAAGGAGAAGTTCTGGAAAACGGACAATACACAGGTCAAACGATCGACATTCGGTTTGAAGATGATGTCCGCAATCTTGTCAATGAAGGGAACGGCTTGTTTCGAACGGCTGACGGAACAGAGCTGCCAAGTGCAATTGGAAACGGCAATGTGCAATATGTGCTGCGCCAAGGATATATTGAACGTTCCAACGTTGATGTTGCAAGGGCTTATACGGATATGCTGACAGCCTATCGTTCTTTTGAAGCAAATCAGAAGGTGCTGCAAGCATATGACAGAAGCATGGACAAAGCAGTCAATGAAATCGGCCGCATCGGCTGACAAAGAGGTGTTGTAAATGCTCCGCTCAATGATTACAGCGACTAATACGATGAATCAGTTACAGCAGCAATTGGATGCAATCGGTCATAACTTAGCGAATATCGATACAAACGGTTATAAAAAAACGAGCACAACCTTTCACGAATTGATGAGACAAGAGCTGAACAATCAGCCGGATCTTCAAAAAGAAACAGGCAGATTGACTGATTACGGCCTTCGTCTTGGCGTCGGCGCCAGACTGGATAAACAGCTTGTCTTTCATCAAGGCGCTATTAAAACGACAGGCAGAGAGCTAGATGTTGCGCTTTTACACAAGGATCAGTTTTTACAAGTGGAAGTAGACGGCGAGGTCCGGTATACAAGAGACGGTGCTCTTTATTTATCTCCTGCAAATGATGGTACGAACCGCCTTATGCTTGTGACGAAAGACGGCTACCGCGTGCTTGATGAAAATCAAAACCCGATTTACTTGGACGGAGATATTCGCGATATTGTCATTTCTGCAAACGGGACGCTTACAGCAGCGCCACGGAATGAAGGAGAACTGCCGCAAACGGTTAATCTTGGAGTTGTCAGAGTAGATCGTCCGAGCATGATGATTTCACTCGGCAATAATATATACGGTTTGCAGCAATTAGGAAACGTGCCCATCACAGATGTGCTGACGAATTTGGAAGGGGATTTGCGGACGGAAATCGGCATGCGGCAAGGGGCTCTGGAAAGCTCAAATGTCGACCTGACTCAAGAAATTACAGACTTAATGATCGCACAACGCTCCTACCAACTAAATGCTCGGTCAATCACGATCGGCGATCAAATGCTTGGACTAATCAACACGGTGAGGTAATAGGGCGATTTCTGCAATTGTGTTGAACAGTTGAAAATCGGCAAAATGCAATTTAACAAGTTTTACCTCTAGCCTTAAACGGGTGTTAGCGTGAATATAGAAATAGGTCTTTTTGATCTTTGACCTTAAAAGAAGCTGCTGTATCAGCTTTTTAAAACTTGTTATTTTTTTAAGGGAGTTTTTATGATGGCTGCTCAGGAAAAAGTTGATATTTTAACAAGGGAAGAACGGAAAAAAGCGAAAAAAGAGGACGGAGTCAAGAGAAAAACGCGCACACGAGTCCGGCTTATTCCAATTTGGCTTCGTCTCATTTTACTTGTTTTTGGAATGGTCATCAGCATGGCAATCGGTGCGATGATCGGATATGGAGTGTTGGGGGACGGACGTCCATTAGATGCACTTAAACCGTCTACATGGCAGCACATCATAGATCTTGTTGAAAAGGATGCGTAATTCTAATATACTTGATGAAAGGCTGGGGGAATTTTCCTTCTTGTTAAGATCTTCTGCAAGACTGGTTCTAAGAAACGAGCTGATGCATTGCTCAGATGCCGGAGATCGGGAGACGAAAAAATGGGGCATAAATCGTTCATTAGAGCCATAAAAAGCTGCGGAAACAGACTATCGTTTTAATCCTTAAGGAGGCATCTTCATGTTGGATATTCAGCAAATAAAAGAGATCATACCACATCGATATCCGTTTTTGCTAGTCGATCGAGTTGTTGAATTAGAGGAAGGCAAGCGGGCGGTCGGCATCAAAAATGTCACAATTAACGAACCGTTTTTTAACGGACATTATCCGGATTATCCGGTTATGCCAGGCGTTTTGATCGTTGAAGCACTGGCACAAGTAGGTGGAGTTGCCATGATGAAAAAAGAAGAATATAAAGGGAAGCTCCCTCTTTTTGCTGGCATTGATAAATGCCGTTTTAAAAGACAAGTACGCCCCGGTGATCAACTAAAACTGGAAGTGGAAATTATTGTACAGCGGGGTCCGATCGGAAAAGCAAAAGGAATTGCAAAAGTTGATGACGAAATCGCTTGTGAAGCTGAATTAACGTTTGCTGTGAAATAAACGGGTGCCTTATAATGGCATCTGTTTTTTATTAAAAAGGCAAATTAGACAGCCGCTTTTTTCAAAAGTTTTCAAGGAGGCTGTTGTATTGACCTCGTTTTGAATGTACTTGCATCTTAAAAGATCTTCTTTCTGTATTCTCTCCCAAAATTTTCGATGTTCTCCAGTACGGTGTATTCATCTCTATATCTTCATTTTTATTTCTTCTGATGTTGAAAATATTGCTTTCGTTTGTTTTTCCCCGATTATGAGCCCTTCTGAGGTGTTTTCTCTTTTTTTTACATTTGGATATGAAAATGTTGGATTGCAAAAGTTTATTTTCGAAATCGTTCTTTTACGAATATTCCTTCTTATCCTTTCTTCAATCTATGTCATCATATACTGAAGGTTGAAAAATTTAAACTGTGTTTTAGAAAAATTTGTTGAATGTGTTAAAAATACTTGGGCATGTTAAGAACGTATGAACAATAAGAAAGGAGCAATCATATGAAAAAGAAATGGATGTTCATGTTGATTAGCATGCTTATGGCGTTGATGGTGGTGACAGGGTGCAATACAAATAATGAGGTCCCTCCGGACAATAATGACGATACAGAAGAAAATCTAGGTCCAACAGATGAAGACAATAACGGAAATACATTAGATGAAGAATTGCCACCAGATGATGAAGAAGGCGCCGATAACAATCAAGATGATACTACTAACGATAATAACGACGAAAACAACGTAGAACAAGAAAATCAATAATTAAAGAAGGCCGTTCGTGCCTTCTATTTTATTTTTAGGAGTTAAATGAGGTGTCTCATAACTGATTTAAGTTAAATTTGATTAGATGTGGAGCATCTGCGGTTTCATCTAGGCAAATCTGGCCAGGATTTTTGTTGGCTTTCACATTAAATACGCATGACTATCCTTTTTCATGGAGGACTATTCAATTTTTTTTAAATCGGCATTTAGTTTTTGGATCATGGATTTTATGGATTGTTTTACTAAATGCCTCCAGCAGCTCTTGTCCGGATAGACCTTTTGAAATTAGTTCTCTGAGGACCATTTCTGCTTCCTGCTTGGAAGTTCGGTTATTATAGATTCTGCCGTCAAAAAGGACAGAAATATAATCCTTTAACATAGTGATCGAACGAATTTTTGCAATGATATGAGCGGGTCTATTATTTTTTTTAGTAATCGTGGCTAAAAGCTTGAGTTCATCATTATTTTGCAAATGGTGTTCAAAATAAGGACGAAACTGTTTAGAAAGAAGCGCCTCAATTAACCACGAATTTTCGCCGTCCTCTTTATTAATGATCAGCCCATCAGCAAGAGGTAAATTTTCGATGCGGTTTTCCTGATCTTTCCTCTCAACTTTCAATTCGACAAGCTTAAAGGTTTTCATGGTTCAAGGCCCCCAACTAGAGTTTATGCTTTATTATAACATAAAATAAAAAAGGCTTGACAAAAGTCAGCCTTTACTCTATTTTCAACAGTTCATGAATCATCGTAGCAACATACTGGGATAATTGCTGTTGATTATGATTCGTTTGCGCTAATTTTTTAATCGCATCGTATAAATTGGGATGTTTTATTAAAAAGTCAATTACTTCCTCCAAATGTTTTTCTGACCGATACGGTTCAAGCACTTCTGCCAACATGCTCGGGGTACCGCCTTGACCAACTAGATGATCAATGCTGATTTCGAGTGCTTCACTAATCGAAACAAGCTGCTCCAGACTAGGCTGCTGCACTCCAGTTTCCAATTTGCTGATTACTGATCTTGTCATATTCAATTTTTCGGCCAGCTGTTTCTGAGTCCATCCTTTTTCTTTTCGAAAAAATTTCATATTCATTTGAAATTTTTGCTGTGCGTTCACGATTCCACCAACTTTTCCATACCATTAAAAATATGGTAAAGGAAAAAGAAGGCATCGTCAGATCGTAATAGGATCAATAAAATGAACGTTCCGTATTAGAACGAAATTGAAAAATGGAGAAAAAACAAGAGATAAGGAGAATTTTCGACAATTTATAGGAAAAATGAACTAAAATACATATATTACAAATATTTCGTAAATATAGATAATTTTTACATTAACGATTATACTTTTTTAAAAAGGCCTAAGGGGGGATTTGATGACGAAATATAAACTCAAAAAAATTCATGTTATCCGCGGTCATGAAAGTAGAACTAGAAATAAGGAATTCATGATGTTGAGGATTGGCGATTTTTCCGAAAATGAGCTTAGCTATCATTATTTTCAAATCCCGAGCGATGCGGTAATTGATGTATATTTTCAAATGGAGGATAAATTGTCAATATTGCGGGTAATGTTTGGGATGCAAGAAAAGCAGTTTTATGTTCAATTGTTTACATACGACCACACAACTCTTCGCTATAAAGAAGAAATCATCGATGAGCAAATGAAATCTTCTCCAATCTTCTCAAAGCTCTTGCAGAACATACACATCTATGGGTCGAATCATTTTTCCTTCATTGCGACAAAAAATATGAAAAATCCCGAAAATTAATAAATCGTTGTTTATTTTCGAAAAATAGCTATAGGAAAATGAGAAAATCAACGTTGTTAAAGGCGGAAAAATCTAAAAATAGACATTTTTCTATTTTTTTAACTTCAGCTACAATAAGGGTGCACATTACGAGAAGGGAGGGATGATGTGATCAACCATGTGACGCTCGTCGGTCGATTAACGAAGGATCCTGAAATCCGCTATACAAGCGAAGGGGCTCCTGTTGCCAATATTACGCTGGCTGTGAGCCGCAACTTTCGCAATGCGGCAGGGGAAATCGACACAGATTTTGTTCATTGTACACTTTGGAGACGAACAGCTGAAAATACTGCAAATTACTGCCGGAAAGGATCGATCGTTGGCGTAATCGGAAGAATTCAAACGCGCAACTATGAAAACAGCGAGGGCAAAAAAGTGTACGTAACAGAAGTTGTTGCGGATTCCGTTCGATTTATGGGCACTCCGCCGCAAAGAATGCGGGCAAGAGAGCTTTTCGATCCGGAATCCGCACCTGAACAGTCTGAGGCAAAGTAAGTCTGACTTTAGAGGAAAAACAATCCTTTTCGTCTTCAGCAAAATAAGGCATGTTTGATGTAAAGTAAGTTTGCTTTTGATTCCGCAGAAGAAACGTAAATCAATCTTATGAGAAGAAAAGTCCACCTTTTGACACAAATCGGAAATGAACTTCCGTTAGCTAAGTCGTCCGCTTTTTTTCCTTCCAGTGAAAAGAAAAAATCACAAGGCATCCCCTAAAAGCTCCCTCAACCTTTGGCCAGCCGTTTTTTTGAGGCTGGCTGTTTTGTTGAGAGGAAAGGAATTATCAGCTAATGAAAGGCAACAGCCGTTTTTTAGAAATGACGTTTTGATACATTTTGTTCAAATTTTTTAGAGATGAAAATGATGCTTCATTCTTGGCTTCCTTTTAATGTATTTATGCTGTTTCGTCGAGACTGCTTCCAGCTTCCGGTCTTTGCCTCAGCTCAGCCTCATTAAAATTGATAAGACTCCCAGATCTTTTTTTGTGGTGTATAGACTCCGCTGCTCACTCCCAAAAAGAGTGGTTAAAAGAGTTCTTATTTATTTGCAGCTTTTATTAATTCTTCATAAAGTTTTTCCCATTCCGGGGCATGTGCTTCCGTTTTAGAATCTTTTTTTGCCAAGAAGATTCCCTCCTTTTTTAACAGCTTAAGAATGGAATAATCGCTTTGCTTTCAAACTTTGATAAAAGAAGTCGCTAAAGTAGACACGGTCACTTTTTAAAAAGCTTTACATTTAAAAAAACCTTAACACTTTATCTCTTTTTTCATTCCTCAGTCGTTTTTCGATCGATGCAGACACGCTTTATCGTCTTTCTTCATTTCTGAGTGCAATTAAGTCCTTCAATTCTTCTGTGGAAAGTTCGGTGATCCAGTTGTCGCTTTGGATCAGCTCTTCGTTTAATGCTTGTTTTTTCTCGATCATGTCGTCGATTTTTTCTTCAATTGTGCCGGTGGTAATCAGTTTATGCACGTGGACAAACCGCTTTTGGCCGATGCGGTAGGCGCGGTCGGTTGCCTGGTTTTCAACGGCCGGGTTCCACCAACGGTCAAAATGGATGACGTGGTTGGCGGCTGTCAAATTTAATCCTGTGCCTCCGGCTTTCAGCGACAAAATAAACAAGCGGCTGCCTCCATTTTGAAACGTCTCGACAAGTTTGTCCCGTTCTGTTTTGGATAAGCCTCCGTGCAAAAATAAAACGTCTATTTTAAATGTTTTTTCAAGCAAGTTTTGCAGCATTTTTCCCATTTGAATGTATTGGGTAAAAATTAAACAGCTTTCGTCTTGATCCAAAATAGCTTCAACTAATTCGAGCAGCTTATCGATTTTATGAGACCGGCCTTGAAGAGGAGAAGAAGCCTCTTCCTTAAAATAAAGAGCGGGGTGATTGCAAATTTGTTTCAGCTTGCCCAGCATTTTTAAAATGAGTGCTTTCCGCTCGAAGCCGTCCGCTTTCATAACTTCATCAAATGTGTCTTTGACAAGCTGTTCATATAATGATGCCTGCTCGACGGTGAGCGGCACGTACTCCTTCTGTTCTTGTTTTTCCGGTAAATTCAGTGCGACATGCTCATCGCGTTTTGCTCTTCGAAGCAGAAACGGCCTGATCATGCTGCGCAGTTTTTGAATTTTGTCCGGTTTTTCCCCTTTTTCGATCGGAAGCACATATTGCTTCTGAAATTGGTGAAGGCTTCCTAAAAGACCTTTATTGATAAAATCAAAAATGGCCCAAAGCTCCGTCAAACGGTTTTCTATCGGCGTTCCTGTCAGCGCAATGCGCTGATGGCTGTTCAATTTCCGGATAGATCGCGATTGTTTCGTATGGGCGTTTTTAATATTTTGCGCTTCATCGATGCAGAGGCTGGACCAATAAACAGAAGAAAGTTCGTCAAAATCAACGTGGCTTAAGCCGTATGACGTCAAAACAATATCGGAGCACAAAACCTTTTTTTGAAATGCTTCGCCTTTTTTCCGGTTTTGGCCGTAATGTAAATAAACGTTTAATTGAGGAGCGAATTTTTCTATTTCCTTTTGCCAATTGCCGAGCACGGACGTCGGTACGATGATCAGTGCGGGTGTTTCCGGCTTCTCCCGTTCCTTCACATATTGAAAATAAGCAATCATCTGCACTGTTTTCCCGAGCCCCATATCGTCTGCCAAACATGCGCCAAAACCGAAGCGGCGTAAAAATAACAGCCAATCCACGCCTTGTTTTTGATAAGGTCTGAGGGTGCCAGCGAAATGCTTCGGCATGCTTACGGAAGGGATTTCCGAAAGCTCCCCTAGCTGCTTCACCATTTTTTTTAATGTGCTGTTTAATTTGATTTCGATCCTAGCAAATGGGCGCTCTAGCTCGTCCCCCTCTTCGCGATTTCGCCCAAATTCTTGCTCTAAAATATCAAAAATGTGGAGGCCCTCTTTTTCTGCACGCTTCAGCATTTTTTTCATCTGCTCGATCATTGACGGATCAAGCATGATCCATTTTCCCCGTATGTTGACGAGCCGCCGTTTTTGCTCAACCAGCTGTTCAAATTCTTCTTCGGTCAGCTCCACGCCGTTTGTTGCGATCCGCCAATTAAAGTCGATGAGGGAATTCATCCCGACAAACGATCTTCCTTTCGGGACGGTATTCACATGCGCTTTCAATGCCAGGCTCGATTGCTTCACCGCCTGCCACCAGGATGGCAAAAGAATCTCGATGCCTGATTTGATGAATGTTTCGCTTGCTTCAAATAAAAAACGCCACGCCTCCTGTTCGCTTAATAGAGCTTCTCCATTTTCAAATGCAAGCCATGGGACGATTGCAGTAAGGCGCTGCTGTTCACGCTCAATTGTGTCCGTATATTTCCGCCATTTAGCCGGCAGCGAGCTTTTCCCTTTGTATAAAAGCAAAGAATTTTTGTCTGTTTGATCACGCAAAAACATTTCCAGTTTCCAAATGCCGCCATCCTGTTCAGGTTCATTTAGACGGAAGCCGATTTGAAACGGCCGATCGTTTAATCGCCAGCCTATTTTCTCAAGCCAGTCCTGTTCATCAAGAAAATGCCCTTCAAATGACGTGAGCAAAGGATATGTTTCGACAAGCTGATCCCAAGCACGTTTCGCTCCTGCGCTTCTTTCCAAAAGGTCAGAAACGGCAGCGGAAAACCATGGAAGATCAATTTCCTTAACCGTTTTATCCTTCGGCTTCCAGCCCATCTTTCCTTTTTGCCAAGATGAATAGTCAGGCATGAAGTTACCGGTCTGAACAAGCTGAAAAATCAGTTCAGCTGTTTGCAATGTCTGGTCAAGATCGCTAGAAAAGGAAATATTGAGCAAAGAGTTGACAGGTCGTTTGGCAAAAAATTCGACCGCCTGCCACGGCGAAAGCAGAATACAATTGTCTGATACACGCAAATCGGTGCCATAAAAGGAAGAAGTATGCCAAATAAATGCGTATTGCTGCCATTCCTTAAGCGCAAGAAAGGTGCCAACTTCATCTGTACACCAAATGCTGTATTGATGATCTCCGATTTTCTCAGCACAAATCACAAGACTAGTTGTGGTGAACATGTCCCCACTTCCTTTTCTGTTGAATACTTTTGATCTTTAAGCTGTGCATTACATCAATTTTCCTTTTACGAGCTCTTCTTGAAAAGCGCGAAGGCGTTTATACTCGCTCGTAATATGCTGAAAATAGTGTTCCCAAGTGTCCATATCGCCCGTTTTTTTATAAACGCGTTTCAGCCTTTTTAAATATTTCACAGCGTCTTTGTAGCTTGATCGGTTTTTGGCGGCGATTTTGCCGGCAATTTCTTGATGCAATAGGGGAAGCAGCACACTGGGTGCTTTTTTTTCAATGACAGTAAGAAGCCGGCTCTCTACATCATCTAGAGAGAAACCGATCGAAAGCTGAAGCTCCGCCCATGTATGAAACAGGCCTTTTTCTATTAAATATTCATGATAAACTGCATAGCTGTACGGAAGAAGCTTTCGGCAAGCGTGTTCGAACGTCTCGTCATCCCCAGCTTGAGCGCGATAATGTTCAAACTCATTTAATAAATAATATATCGTTTCTTGTCGATCGTAAAAATCTTCCACTTGAATATACAAATTGGCTTGATCAAGAATCACCGGGACCCATTTTCGGAACCGTTTAAATTCTTTTCGTTTGTTCATCGATATAATCCAATCAAACAAAAACGGCAAAAGAGGAAGATCAGTTTCATGCAAGTAATGGATGATATGGTCGTCGTTTTTGTCTAAAAAATCAAAATGGAAAATAGAGAGTTCGCATTCAAGAATGAACAAACCGCCTTTTTTCATTTCATCATCTTTTCGATGTTCAAGCATCGTCCGCTCTTCTTCTATCCACTTTTTTCGGTTCAGCAAATGCTCCCAGATGATTCGGTAAATAACGACTCGCTCGTAAAGAAAAGCTTTGCCGCAAAACAAAAGCTCGCGGATGTGATCCGTCATGTCATGTAAAATGGGATCAGCGGAAAAAGGCAAGGACATTGTTTTGATTTGCTTTACATGTTCAATGATCTCAAGCTGCAATTCTTCTATCACTTGAGCAGCATACTGGAAAAGAGCTGGCGAATTTGTATTTGCTTCGTTTTGATGGCAAAAGCGGCAAATTTCAACAAGCAGACTACTTGCCAGCATGATATGGTAGAGAGGTTTTAATTCTCGGTTTTCAGGCTCCTTTTTTTTCAGGAGCGGATACACTTTATACCAAATCGCATAAATTCTTTGTGTACCGAAGAGCGTTTCAACATTGTCAAGTTCGCCTTTAAAAAGCTCTGCCCAATCGTCGGCCGATTGTTCACTCGGCTTCATTCCTTTTTGAATCAAGCCTTCCTCCTTCAACACGTTCAGCTTTTTATTCGGTTTTTCTTTCCACTTGTTAAAAAAGTCACCGAGATCGTCTGTTAATGCATAAATATATAAAAAAACAGCAATGAGATGACGGCATGGAAACTCATTAGAACAGGAGCAGCTTGACAGCTGAAAATATTCCAAATCAAGCTTGACATGAGCACGCTTTACGTCCTCAACTGCCGCCGTAATAAATATTCCCTCTTGCTTGACATTAAACACGTTTCCTTGTCTATATAAAAGAAACCCTTTTTTCATCCATTCACGGTGTTCCTCTGTTTCAGGGGAAAGCATGTTCATTACTTGTTCCGAACATTGAAGCACTAATTGTTTATCGAATATATGGGAAGGCATGAGAAGTCCGCTCCTTTGTCGTTTATAGCAACACGTTCCTTACGATTATAGCGCAAAATGCGAAATCGAACATGATTCTTGTCTAGTAAACTATTGCAACTTTGATTTGAAGTTTGTATAATTGTCATATCTTGCTGTTTAATTTTGTAAAAATTTGAAGAAAGGAAATTTTTCAGAATGAAAGAGACAAAGAAGATCCAGGACGAATTTCTGAAAATTCTCCTTAATGCGTATAAGCAAGGTGAAACAAACGAACATGTCACTACGAAAGAATTATTAAAACAGCTTGAACACGAGATTAAAAAGGTGTATGTATCATAGCTGTGGGATTGTGGCATTATCCCACATCATACTGAAAGTAGCAGGCATCCGCCAGATACTTTCAAGCAAAAATAGAAATATACGAAATCAAGTAGAGAAAAACGGTTTGTTTTCTCTACTTGATTTATTTTAAGTGACTTATCTGACATCTCCTTTCATTCTGCATGTTTTAAAAAGCCTAGGGAACGTTTGATTGTTCTATCTCCCCCGAACTAAAAATAAGCCTTTTTTCCTGTAAACATCATAAGGCGGCTGACCGATATGGGTATTGTAGTCTTACTTCCATATTATTTAGTAAGAATTTTGATATATCAGCCAAGAAAAGTGTGTTCGGGGGAGGGTAAAGGGTTTGAAGAAAGGTCGATGGCTGACGCCGGAAGAAATCGAAGCAAGAAGAAAAATCAAAAAAATGTGCCTTTATATCGCTTTTCCGGTTATTGCTGTTGCCATTGGGGTGGCTTCTGCAATTTTGCTGAATACGATGTAGGAAGAAAGTGTAAGGAGGTGAATTGAAGCGATTCACCTCCTTACGCTTTTTTCTGAAAAAGGACAAAATTCTCTATAAAAATGTCGAGTCAACTAGATGTTGGAAGAATTTAATATTATAATAAATTGATAGGTAATGACATATTTTGCAACGGAGGTTAACATGGAAGAAACAATTAGCTTAAAAGAGATATTGGATACTTTGAAAAAACGGATCAGCTTAATTATTCTCATTACAGCGATTGCAACGGCGGCAAGCGGCATTGTCAGCTATTTTTTTATTACTCCGATTTATCAAGCTTCCACCCAAATTTTAGTCAACCAAACGAAGGATGACCAAGCCGCTTTTCAATACAACGAAATTCAAACGAATTTGCAGCTCATTAATACATACAATGTCATTATTAAGAGTCCAAGAATTTTGGAGCTGGTGATTGAAGAGCTGGGTTTAAACGAGACGGTCGACGAATTAAATGAAAAAATTACGGTCGGAAGCGAAAAGGACTCGCAGGTCGTCAACATTTCCGTTCAAGATCCTGATCCGAATCATGCAGCAAATATTGCCAACACGATCGCGAGCGTTTTTCAAAAGGAAATTAAAAATATTATGAACGTTGACAACGTCAACATTTTGTCGAAAGCGGAAGTGAAAGAGAATGCTTCTCCTGTCAAGCCGAAGCCTGTCTTAAATATGGCGATTGCGTTTGTTGTCGGATTGATGGCCGGCGTTGGACTTGCGTTTTTGCTTGAGTATCTTGACAACACGGTAAAGACAGAGCAGGATATTGAGAAGCTTTTGGAGCTTCCTGTGCTTGGGGCAATTTCTGAAATGGACAATGAAATGAACAGTTCGACAATGAATCAAGCGGTAAAAAAATCGAGAGTCAGGGGTGAGACGTATGGCGCCTAGAGCGAAAGGAATGAAGCAAAAACAGCGCACATTGGTCACGGCGCTCAACCCGAAATCGCCGATCTCTGAACAATACCGGACGATTCGGACAAACATTCAATTTTCGTCTGTGGACCATGAAATTCGTTCAATCATGATTACATCAACAGGCCCTGGAGAAGGGAAGTCGACAACGGCGGCAAACTTGGCTGTTGTGTTTGCTCAGCAAAGGAAGCAGGTGCTGTTAATTGACGCTGATTTGCGCAAACCGACAGTTCATTATACATTCCGTCTGCAAAACATTCACGGATTGACGAGCGTGCTGTTAAGAAATGCGACTTTACAGGAAGCTGTGTCGGTAAGTGAAGTTGATCATTTGGACGTTTTAACGAGCGGACCGATTCCTCCGAATCCAGCCGAGCTTTTGTCATCGAGAAGCATGGTGGAGCTGCTCAAAGAAGCTTATGATCATTACGACATTGTGATTATTGATTCTCCGCCTCTTTTAGCGGTAGCGGATGCGCAAATTTTGGCTAATCAAGTCGATGCGTCGATCATGGTGGTGGCAAGCGGAAAAACGGAGAGAGAAGCAGCGTTAAAAGGAAAAGAATCATTGTTGTCGGCAAAAAGCAAGCTGTTAGGAGTTGTATTAAACGGCAAGCCGCAGAAAGACAGTCATTATTACTATTATTACGGCGGGAAAAATTAGGTATTTTTTCCTATTTTTCTTTGAAAAAAACAGTCTACTTGTTTAAAATGAGAAATATCTGATTTTTTTCCGTGATTTGAAGGATGGTGTCGTATGATGATTGATCTGCACTGTCATATATTGCCGGAAGTGGACGATGGAGCGAAGCATTTGACTGAAAGTATCGAAATGGCGCGAGCGGCTGTCCGTCAAGGGATTTCGGTCATTACCGCTACACCGCACCATAAAAACGGGAAGTTTGACAATGAATGGAGCTTCGTTAAAGAAAAGACAGAAAAATTGAATGAAGCATTGAAAAAAGAAGGAATTCCGCTTACAGTTGTTCCCGGCCAAGAGATCCGGCTGTACGGGGAACTGCTTGAAGACTTTTCGGCTGGGAACTGCGGCGGTTTAAATCAGTCAAACTATATTTTAATTGAGTTTCCTTCAAACCATGTGCCAAGATATGCGGAACGGTTGATATTTGATATGATGATGGCCGGGCTGAATCCGATCATTGCCCATCCAGAGAGAAACAGCGAAATTGCGCAAAATCCCGACCTTTTGTACAAGCTTATAAAGCAAGGAGCGGCAGCACAGCTGACAGCAGCAAGCATTACGGGAACGTTTGGCAGCAAAATTAAAAAATTTTCTTTCGAGTTGCTAAATTCCAATCTTGTCCATTTTATTGCTTCAGATGCGCACGATTTGAAGTATAGGAGCTTTCACATGCAGGAAGCTTTTGCGGAAGTGGAAGAACAATTTGGCATAGATGCGGTCGAATATTTCAAAGAAAACGCCGACTGCGTCATTCGAAACGAAGCGATTTACAAAGAACCTCCCGAACGCATCAAAAAAAAGAAGTTTTTTGGAATTTTCTAAATTACAATATATTGAATGGCTATTAGCGCCTTTTCTATATAATATATTGTTTTTTAGAATTTTTTTAAAGGTGATGTCTCTTTACCTTTATCAATAGAGGCACTCGGCCGCGCTGTGGGTGCTTCCAAAAGGACACCTTAGACGCTAGTCGTCGATGGTGCGGTGTGAGGGCGGGTTAGATGCCCGGTTTATTAACACGGTATATTGAAAGATATGCCTATAGACCTGTATCTTTTTCACGTGCTTCACCGATTTATTAACACGATATATTGAAAGAATTCACTGGATAACGCCCAAAATTGTAGGCAGCTGTTAAGCATTCTTTTTTACTCTGCATGGAAAGGAAAATTATACTATTTTATGAATGATTGGATTGAGTAAAAAAGCAATATTGAACAAACACAAGAAAGTATTGATAAAATTAACAGGAAAACATTTACTTATATAAAAAATCTTAATTGAAATTTGCATCAAACATATTAAGCTTTGTTTATTAAACAGTCTGCAAATTGTCAGTAAATAATTTACCTAAAACAGAGAGAACTAAATAAAGAGTATTTAAACAAAAAATGCTAAAACTAAAAAACAAAACTGGAAAACCACTAGAAACAAAAAGTGGTTATTGTTTTCAAAACCGATATGAATCTACGTATGCTCTATTGATGAATAGATTATACGTAGGTCCGTATAAACAAAAAGTACAAAGGGAAGTGAGTGAGTATATTGAAAAAAGTGAGGAAAGCCATCATACCAGCTGCGGGGCTCGGAACAAGATTTTTGCCTGCAACGAAAGCGATGCCGAAAGAAATGCTGCCGATCGTTGATAAACCGACGATTCAATACATAGTAGAGGAAGCGATCGAATCCGGAATTGAGGACATCATCATCGTCACCGGAAAAGGAAAAAGAGCGATCGAAGACCATTTTGACAACAACTTTGAACTCGAACACAATTTAGTGGAAAAAGAAAAATTTGATCTCTTGGAAAAAGTGCGCCAATCTTCCAAAGTAGATATTCATTACATACGGCAAAAAGAACCGAAAGGGCTTGGACATGCCGTCTGGTGCGCCCGAAAATTCATCGGCGACGAACCGTTTGCGGTGCTTCTTGGAGATGACATCGTGCAGGCGGACAAGCCTTGCTTAAAACAGCTGATGGACGAATATGGAAAAACGGGAGCATCGATCATCGGCGTACAGCCTGTTCCTGAAGAAGAAACACACCGCTACGGCATCATCGAGCCGCTCGAACAAACGGGTCGCCGATACGAAGTCAAAAACTTCGTCGAAAAACCGGCAAAAGGAACAGCGCCATCCAATCTCGCCATCATGGGACGGTACATACTGACACCTGAAATTTTTCTGTTTTTGGAAGAACAAAAAATCGGAGCCGGCGGCGAAATCCAGCTAACAGACGCCATCCAAAAACTAAATGAAATCCAACGTGTCTTCGCCTACAACTTCGAAGGAAAACGGTATGATGTCGGAGAAAAGATCGGATTTATTAAGACGACGATCGAGTTTGCGATGAAAAACGAAGAACTAAAGCAAGAGCTGATTCAGTTTATGGAAGAGTTGATAAAAGAGGAAAGGATAACAAAATAGAGAAAAAGGGTGAGTCGATTTGGCCTTTGTGAAAGCATCTAATCAAGAGGATACAAATCAGCAGCTATTGTTAATTGACAAAACAGCAGTTAATCATAAAAGAGGATATTTGCTTGCGAAACGAATTATGGATTTATTAGGAGCGTTTCTTGGAATTATACTGTTATTACCTGTTTTTATCATTGTAGCTATTTGTATCAAACTTGAAGATCCAAAAGGCCCTGTGTTCTTCAAGCAAATACGCGTCGGCAAAGACGGCAAAAATTTTTATATGTATAAATTCCGATCGATGGTTGTAGATGCGGAAGAACGACTAAATGATTTATTAAAATATAACGAAGTATCCGGTGCGATGTTTAAAATAAAAGAAGATCCAAGAACAACTAAGATAGGAAAATTCATCCGAAAAACAAGTATTGATGAACTTCCGCAGCTTTGGAACGTTATTAAAGGAGATATGAGTTTAGTTGGCCCCCGTCCTCCACTGCCTAGAGAAGTAGAACAATATACAAAGTATGATATGCAAAGACTGCTTGTGACTCCTGGATGCACAGGCCTTTGGCAGGTGAGTGGAAGAAGTAATGTAGGGTTTGAGGAAATGGTGGAGTTGGATATTAAATATATAAATGAGAGATCTATCTTTTTAGATATTAAACTTATATTTAAAACAATAATAGTTATGTTTACTTCAAAAAACGCTTATTAATATGCACAATTAAAATTAATTTAAAAAGAGAGAGGTTTAAGCAATGTATAATTTAAATGGTAAAACTATTCTTGTTACAGGTGGAACAGGATCATTTGGCAAAAAATTTGTTAACAAAATTTTAAAATATGATATAAAAAAAGTGATTGTGTTTAGTAGAGATGAATTAAAACAATATGAAATGGCGCAGGAATATACGGATCCTCGCATTCGCTTTTTTATTGGTGATGTACGGGATAAAGATCGTTTATACCGTGCGTTTGATGGTGTTGATGTTGTTATTCATGCAGCAGCTCTTAAGCACGTTGGTGCATGTGAATACAATCCATTTGAGGCGATCAAAACCAATATACATGGTGCTCAAAACATTGTAGAGGCAGCGATTGACCGAGGGGTTCAGAGAGTTATTGCATTAAGCACAGATAAAGCTTGCAGCCCTGTAAACTTATATGGTGCGACGAAGCTTGCGTCTGACAAACTTTTTGTAGCTGCAAACTCTTACGTAGGTGAAAAAGACACGAGATTTTCAGTGGTTCGTTATGGAAATGTTGTTGGGAGCCGCGGCAGTGTTGTTCCATTCTTTAAGAAAATTCGACATACTGGTAAATTGCCTATTACAGATGAAAGAATGACTCGTTTTTGGATTACACTTGATCAAGGTGTTCAATTTGTCATAGATAATTTACAGCGTATGCGTGGCGGAGAAATTTTTGTACCGAAAATTCCAAGCATGAGAGTAGTAGACTTAGCGGAAGCAATTGCTCCAGAATGTGAAATCGAAATTGTTGGTATTCGCCCAGGTGAAAAACTTCATGAAGCGATGATTTCAGAAGACGATGCCCGCCGCACTTTAGAGTTTGATACATATTATGTGATCCAGCCTGAATTCCCTTGGTGGTCAGAAGAAGCTTTGAAAGGTGGAACTCCTCTTCCAGATGGGTTCAAATATACAAGTGATACAAATTCTGAATGGTTAACTGTGGAAGAGTTGCGAGTATTGGTAGAAGAAATGTAAAACGTTTCTTCTACTTTTTTCTAGTTTAGGAGTGAGATATATGAAGAAAGATAAAATTTTTGAACCCGTCAGACAATCGTATTTACCATATGGAAGGCAATGGATTGATGAAGATGATATTGAAGCTGTTATAGAAGTACTGAAAGGAAGCTATTTAACAACGGGTCCATATCTTGCAAAGTTTGAACAAGCTGTTGCAGAATATGTTGGAGCCAAATATGCTGTTGCTTTTTCGAATGGAACGGCGGCATTACATGGAGCTTGCTTTGCAGCCGGAATAGGCAATGGAGATGAAGTCATTACGACACCAATGACTTTTGCTGCTAGTGCGAACTGTGTGATTTATCAAGGCGGGACACCTATTTTTTCTGATATCGATGAAAAAACATATAATATAGACCCTAATAAAATTGAGGAAAAGATTTCTGATAAAACGAAAGCAATTATTCCGGTTGATTTTACAGGTCAACCTACTGAATTAGATGGAATTTTAGAAATTGCGAAAAAACATAACCTTGTAGTGATTGAGGATGCTGCACATGCCTTAGGGGCTGTATATAAAGGGAAAAAGGTTGGCTCCATTAGTGATATGACGATGTTTAGCTTTCATCCAGTAAAACATATTACTACAGGTGAAGGCGGAATTATTACGACAAACAATAGAGAATACTATGATAAATTACTGCAATTCCGCTCACACGGGATTACACGTGAGAAAGATAAACTAAATGAATTTCATGGTCCTTGGTATTATGAGATGCAGTTTTTAGGATATAATTATCGCATGACGGATATTCAAGCTGCTTTAGGGACAAGTCAGTTGAAGAAGGTTGATAAGTTTGTTGAACTTCGTCGAAAATATGTTGCAATGTATAATGAAGCATTCAAAGATATAGATGAAATTATAACTCCATTCCAACATGAAGATGGACAATCAAGCTGGCATTTATATATTATTCGATTAAAATTAGATAAATTAACAGCGTCAAGGCGCGAAATTTTTGAAGCACTGCAACAGCAAAATATTGGTGTCAATGTTCATTATATTCCTGTCCATTTACAACCTTATTATCAACAATTGGGTTACAAAAAAGGGATTTGTCCGAATGCTGAAAAATTATATGAAGAAATGATTACATTACCTCTATTCCCTGCAATGAGTGAAAAAGATGTTCATGATGTAATCAAAGCAGTGAAAAGAACGATAGACTATTATAAGAAGTAAGAAGGTGGAAAAATGAAAGTTGCTGCTATTATCCAAGCTCGTATGGGTTCTACGAGACTTCCGGGGAAAATATTAAAAAAAGTATTAGACAAAACATTACTTGAATATCAAATTGAACGAGTAAAAAGAGCAAAAAGTATTGATGAAATCATTATTGCCACAACTACGAAAGAAAGTGATGACCAAATTGTTCAACTTTGTCAGCAACTTTCAATACCTTATTATCGAGGATCAGAGGAAGATGTGCTGTCTCGTTATTTTGAAGCTGCTACACAATTTAATGCAGATGTCATTGTTCGATTAACATCAGACTGCCCAATTATAGACCCAAATGTTATTGATAAGGTTGTAACACATTATTTGGAAAATAAAGATCGATACGATTACGTTTCAAACACATTAACTCGCACATATCCAAGAGGACTGGATACAGAAGTGATGTCATATAAAGCATTAAAAAGAGCTCACGAAGAAGCTAAAGAGTCAGCTTACCGCGAGCATGTCACTGCTTATATATATCATCATCCTGATCAATTTAGATTTTTTAGTGTGTCAAATGTAAAGGATGAAAGTCAACATAGATGGACAGTAGATACAGAGGAAGATTTTCACTTAATTAAAAACATATTAGAAATGTTATATCCGACTAAGCCATTATTTACATTTGAAGATGTTATTCAAATTTTGCGATCAAAGCCTGAGTGGGTGCAGATTAATGCACATATTGAACAAAAGAAACTATAGGTTGTGTTTTTAAAAATGAATGTACTATTTAGGACTGACTCATCGCTAACAATTGGAACTGGTCATGTGATGAGATGTTTAACATTGGCAAATCAACTAAAAAAACAAGTTAATGCCAATGTTTCTTTTATATGCAGAGATCTTGAAGGCAATTTAATTAATTTTATTAAAGACAATGGTTTTCGCGTTTTAGTTCTCCCAAAAATTCAAATAAATAAGGCTGACCATCTTGCCATTTTTAAATGGTATGAAAAAAATTGGAAACAAGATGTATATGAAACTCAATTCTTGGTTAAAAAATATAATTTTTCAATAGATTTATTAGTTGTCGATCATTATGGATTGGATAGTAAATGGGAAAGCAAGATAAAGCCTTTTTCAAAAAAAATAATGGTGATCGATGATTTGGCAAATCGGAAGCATGTTTGTGATTTTCTCCTTGATCAAAACTGGTATTTAAATTATCAAGATAGATATAAAAATTTAGTTCCTCCTGAATGTAAACAATTATTAGGACCCAATTATGTGTTGTTAAGGGAAGAATTTATCGAAGCTTCTCGTCAGAAACGCATTCGTGATGGGAAAATTCATAACATCCTTGTTTTCTTTGGCGGAACAGATCCTACAAATGAAACGATCAAGACACTGAATGCATTGGCTTTATTAGAAAATAACATAAAAGTAAATGTTGTTGTAGGTTCATCTAATAGAAGAAAACATGAAATTCGAGAATATTGTGATCGATATCTCAACTTCTTTTTTCATTGTCAAGTGTCAAACATGGCAGAATTGATGAATGAAGCAGATTTAGCAATCGGAGCTGGCGGAACAACAACATGGGAGAGATGTTATTTAGGGCTTCCATCCATTACAATTATTGTAGCGGATAATCAAATAGAGTTAACGGATTCTGTTAGCAAGTTTGGTGCGACCATTAATCTTGGATGTAGTCATGAAGTTACGTCTGATCAAATATTTGAGGCTGTAAAGGATTTAATCGAGCATCCTAAAAAAGCTCAATTACTATCTGAACGTGCTTCTAAACTTGTCAATCACAAAATTGTAAATACTTATCCAGTTGTTAAGGTAATTATGGAGGAACTAAAATGAACTTATTAGAACGTACAAGACTAGAAGATATGAACTCCTCACATTTAGAAATGGTTTTAAATTGGCGAAATCAGGAACATATTCGATCAGTAATGTTTCATGATCGGGTTATTTCGCTAGAAGAACATAGAAAATGGTTTGACAGAGTTAAAAAAGACAAACGAACCATTGTAAAGATTTTTTACTTAGAAAATGTTCCAGTTGGGGTTGTGAATTTTACTAATATAGATTTGGAAAATGGCAAATGTTCTTGGGGATTTTATGTTGGTGATCAAAGTGCGCCAAAAGGTTCAGGAACTTTAATGGGATACTTAGCCTTAAATTTTGTATTTGAAGAGTTAAACATCCGTAAATTATGTGCCGAGATAATCAGCTTCAATGAAAGAAGCATTCGTTATCATCAGCGGTTAGGTTTTAGAACAGAAGGTGTTTTGAGAGAACACGTCCTTAAAAATAACCAATATGCAGATGTGATATTAATGGCTTTATTTAATAAAGAATGGAAAGAACAAAAAAGTAAAATAAAACATATGATTGAAGGAATGAGAGTATGAACGAAATTATTGTTGAAGGAAGAAAGATTGGACCAAATCATAAACCATTTATTATCGCAGAAATGTCTGGGAATCATAATCAATCCTTAGAACGTGCTTTAGCGATTGTTGAAGCAGCTGCCAAGGCTGGAGCACATGCGTTAAAGATTCAAACATATACAGCGGATACAATGACATTAAATTTGGAAAATCCGGAATTTAAAATTGAAGATAGCGATAGTTTATGGAAGGGACATACGTTATATCAGCTATACCAACAAGCCTATACTCCTTGGGAGTGGCACAAACCTATTTTTGATCGTGCTCGAGAATTAGGGATGATTCCTTTTAGCACCCCTTTCGATGAAACAGCAGTAGACTTTTTAGAAGAATTAGATGTACCGATGTATAAGATTGCATCATTTGAAAATACCGATATTCCACTCATTAAAAAAGTCGCTTCAACAGGGAAACCAATGATCATTTCAACAGGAATGGCAACGGTAGCCGAATTAGATGAAACGGTAAGAGCAGCGAGAGAAGCAGGTTGTAAGGATCTAGTTCTTTTAAAATGTACAAGCACCTATCCAGCTTCTCCTGAAAATACAAATATACTAACCATTCCGCACATGAGAGAATTATTTGACTGTCAAGTTGGTTTATCCGATCACACGATGGGAGTAGGGGTTGCAGTTGCCAGTGTTGCGTTAGGAGCAACAGTAATTGAAAAGCACTTTACCCTTTCAAGAGCAGATGGCGGGGTAGACGCTGCATTTTCAATGGAGCCTGATGAAATGAAAGCTTTAGTAGCAGAAACCGAAAGAGCATGGCAGGCATTAGGGGAAGTAAAATATGGACCAACGGAGAAAGAAAAGGCGTCGCTAAAATTTAGAAGATCGATTTATGTTGCAAAGGATATTAAAACTGGTGATATTTTCACAAAAGAAAACATTCGTGTTGTTAGACCAGGTTATGGGTTAGAACCAAAATATTATGAAGTGTTGCTGGGAAGAAAAGCAAATAAAGATATTAAGGCAGGTACGCCTCTTAATTGGAATGATCTTAAATGATTCTAGAAATTTATATAAATGGAAGAGATTCGAAAACTGGTATTTATATTGATTTTCAAGAATTTATTAAAGAAATTGACTTGGAGAGTATTGAAGATAGTGCCTATGAATTCAGTTTAGACTGGAATAAAAATATTTCTTCTAAATTTTTAACTTATAAAAATGTTAATTTGGCTCCTGTTAGCCAATTAAGTGTATATTTTTTTATAAAAGATTTATTTGTTTGTCAGTATCTTATTGACCATATTTATAGCCTCAATAGTGGTCTTATTAAAATTAAAATCCCTAAGGAAATTGGTCATCTTTTAAGAAATATACTGAGAGAAAAAAAGTACAAAAATGTTAAAGTAAAAAGAGTATTTACAAAAGATGATTTTTCATTTATTAACTTGACTAAGTTAAGTCAAAATTTCTTTAAAAAATTTCATTTAGATACATTTATAAAACACGTAGTTAACAGTTTATATTTAATGAAGTACATCCAATTTAAGAAAAAAAGCTACGTTGGTGATATTTTAATATATCCAGATGTAAATAATGATCCTACGAATTATACTCTAAAATTACTTTTCGATGAATTGAATAAAGATCCTGAAACTAATAACGTCAAGATTACGTGCACAGATAATAGGGTAATTAAAAAATTTTTTGAAAACATTGCAACACCATTAATTGTTTTTTTGAATTTCAGAGTTTTGTTTAAGTTTATCACCATATGTCCTAGCTTTATTGTTAAAAATTTGTTCTTAATAAAAAAATATAATAATTTTGAGTACAAAATAATTTACCGCTTTTTCAAAAAATTAATCCTTTGTTTCTATAGTACAAATTTCTTTGATTTATTATTAATTAAAGAAATGTTTTTAAAAACTAAACCCTCTATTATTTTATTGGGTACTGATTGTCATCGTATAACAAGGCTAATAACAATATTAGCGAAGGATGAAAATATTAAGACTATTGTTGTGCAACATGGGGCAACAAATGGGAAATTTGGATTCTCACCGCTTTTTGCTGATTATTTTATCGCTTGGGGGAATCTATCTAAAAATATTCTAACTACTTGGGGGGTTTCTGAGAATAAAATAATTACACTTGGTAATCCCAGATATGATATTTTTTTTAAAAAGTTAGAGAAAATAAGAAAAATGGAAAAAAATGAGTATATGACAATAGCTTTATCTGGCTGGAATATGGAAGAATCTAAGTACTTTTTAAAATTAATATATAATTGGTCAAAGACATTAAATAAACATGTTAAATTTTGCATTAAACCTCATCCATCTGAACCTAATTTAGAAGAGTTGCGTACTTTTATAGAGCGTAATTTAAAGGGTTTCATGCTGATTGATAAAAATATAGATGTGTTAACTTTAATTAAGTCGTCTCTTTGCCTTATAAGTTCACAGTCAACAGTCTGTATTGAAGCAATTTCGTTAGGTTGTCCTGTCATAGAAGTTGATTTACCATTTGTTAGAAAAATTATTCCATTTGATAAATTTGATTGTGTATATAATGTAGCTAGTGTTAATGATTTTAAAATAGCAGTAAATTCAATACTCGAGAAAGATGAAAATTTTAAAATAAAAGGAGAAAAAGCTCAGGAATTTCTCTATGAATATATTGGGGTGTTTGATGGTAAAAGTAGTATAAGAATAAAAGAATTTATTAAAGATTTATTAAAGAATGGTGAAAATAATGAAAGTAGAAAATAAACCATACTTACCTATAATTATATTAATAATATGTATATTCTGTTCCGTCTTTTCTATTTATATTTCAAATGCAATAGTGATTAATATTAACTTTTCTGGGATTGTCGGGTTTTCCTTGTTTTTTCTAATTATGATATTGATAATATTTAATTATAAAAACGATATATATTTGTATTATCTTTCGTTACTTTGTTTACCAGGAATATTTGATGATTTAATGCCACAAGTAAAAATAGGTTACGAATATGAAGCTGGATTTACTACATTTCCAATTTTTTCGCTATTCGATTTATTACTGATTATTCTGATCTATAAATATAAAAATAGAGAAATTAGGAAGAATATTATCTGGATATTAATAATAATGATTTTAATATTAGACGTAATAAATTTTACATTTTCCATTTTTAATTATAGAGGAGAATATCTAGGGGTACTGTTTAGAGGAACATTATTATTTGTTAGATTATCACTAATTTATATACTCTTGGTATCCATAAAAATAGATAAATATTATTTTATGAATTTGAGCGCTTATGTTAATATGAGTATTTTAATTTTATCTCTAGGATCGTTTTTCTTATCAATTGGTAAAGAGAGATTTGTTGGTGGGTACTATGGCATGAATATATTCGCTAATTTTTTAGTTATGTTGACACTTATTTCGTTCGGTTTCTTTCTTATATATAAAACAAAGTTAAATGTGTTTTACCTAATTACCACAATTATAGGATTAATAATAATTTTATTAACTCAAACTAGGATGGCGCTCTTATCATTATTATTTGGATTTCTACTCATGATTTTATTGTTAAATGTAAATTACAGAAAAAAATTGTCCTTGTTATTATTAGGCTCTCTCTCTTTGGTTATTATAAGTATATATCTGTTAAATACATCTCAATTTACAAGATTATTAGTTCTTATTAGTCCAATAGATTATTTACAAAATGTTGACCTTTCAACTAATACAACATTAGGCACTAGGCTTTTATTATGGGAAGCAACATTACAAATGGTCAAAGATAACTTATTTTTTGGTATCGGGGCTGGAATGTGGAATTTTGTAAGGTACGAATATGGTGTATCATTTCCAGTTTTACTAGATTCACATAATAGTTATTTAGGGATCATGTCGGAATATGGTATAATTATCTTTATTTTATATATGTTTTTTATAATACTTTGTATTTATAAATCTATACAAAATATCAAAAAAGAATCAGAAGTTCAAACAAAAAATGTCCAAAAAGTTTATTTAATAGCTGTTATATGTTGGCTTTTAACTGAATTAAGTAATGCAGGAATTTATAAAGTATCAATTCATATTTTTGTCTGGACTATTTTGCTATCTTTATATTTATTCAAACCAAATAGAGACATAGGTGAAAATATTGAAAAATAGAGTTTATAGCTTAATATTGAGGATTTTTTCGTTGTTTGCAAAATTTTTGATTGTTTTTTATCTTGCAAAATTTTTCAATTTAGAACAGGTAGGGATTTATAACTTATTCTATACAAGTATAAATGTGGGTATATTTTTGCTAGGGCTTGACTTTTATTGTTATAGTAACAGGAGATTGATTACTGATAAAAATAAAGAGTTTGAAACCCTTACTGATCAATTTATTTTTTATATTTTTATATTTATTATTTCAATACCTCTATTCTGGACATTATTTTTATTGAAAGTTATTCCCTACAAATTTATTTTTTATTTTTATTTAATACTATTATTTGAACATTTTTCTCAAGAACTTTATAGAATATTTATAATCCTAAAGAAAGTAACGGTTGCGAATATTATATTTTTTATTCGAAATGGTCTTTGGATATATATTGCTATAGTTTTATTTTCTGGTTTCCTTTCACCGAATTTAACAAATCTTTTTTTACTATGGTTATCATTTGTTATTATAAGTGTAATTTTAGGCTTTATAATGCTACATAATACAATTAAGTTTAAATATGAATATAAATTTTCTTTAAATAGGATAATTTATGGTATTAAAATATCTTTTCCTTTTTTTTTGTCAACGATTGCATTAAAAATATTAGAGTTTCTTGATAGATATTTGATTAAAGTTTTTCATGGGAATGAAGATGTCGGAATTTACACACTATACTATAGTATAACAAGTATAATAAATATTTTTGTATTTACTTCAGTTATTAGTTTTCTTTATCCGAAATTGATAATTGCTTATCAAAAAGGGTTAAAAAAATTATTTAGACGAATCTTAAAAAAATTACTATTTCAGACAACAATTTTTTCATTCTGTTCCATTATTTTAGTTTTAATTGGGTTATTATTAATGAACCATCTGTTAAAATTTGAATTATCAAATGTAATAATGTTAATGGTTGTTATCCAAATATTTAATTTTATATTGTTGAATATATCTTTAGTGTTTCATTATCAACTATATGCAACAAACAACGATCAGTTTATATTAAAAAGTACCATTTCAGCATCAGTCGTTTCAGTGATTTGTAACTTTATATTAATACCACAATATTCATATTTAGGAGCTAGTATATCTATGTTAATGGCTAACATTACATTATTAATTATAAGATTATATTATTCTAGAAGGGTTGTTTAAAAATGAATATTTTTATAATCGGTTCAAAAGGCATCCCTGCTAAATACGGTGGTTTTGAAACGTTTGTAGAATATTTAACGAAGAGAAAGGTAAGTGAGGACATCACTTACCATGTTTCATGTTTAGGGGAAAATAACAAAGAATTTTTTTATAACAATGTTAGATGTTTTAATATAAAAGTTCCTGATGTGGGAAGTGCAAAAGCGGTTCTTTATGATTTAATGAGTTTAAGAGAATGTATACGATATATTAGAGAAAAAAATCTAACTAACAGCATTGTTTATATTTTGGCTTGTCGAATTGGTCCATTTTTTGCTTTTTATAAGAAACAGCTAGAAAAAATGGAGGTAAAGGTGTTTGTAAATCCTGATGGTCATGAATGGAAACGAAGTAAATGGAATTATTTGATTAAACGATATTGGAAGTTTTCCGAGGGGTTAATGGTAAAACATGCAGATTTATTAGTGTGCGATTCGCGTGGAATTGAGTCATACATTCAAGATGAATATAGACACTATCGTCCTAAAACAACGTTTATTGCTTATGGAGCGGATGTGAAGGAATCTTCACTTGCGGATAATGATTCAAAACTTGTTGAATGGTATCGTCAGCATCAGGTAAAGCCGTTTGAATATTATTTAATTGTCGGTCGTTTTGTTCCTGAAAATAATTATGAATTAATGATTCGGGAATTTATGGCATCTAACACTAAAAAAGACTTAGTGATTATTTCAAATGTCGAACAAAATGCTTTTTATCAACAATTGCTTGAACGAACTAAATTTGATCGTGATCCTCGTATTAAATTTGTTGGAACTGTATATGACCAAGAGCTTTTAAAGAAAATTCGTGAACAAGCTTACGGATATTTACACGGTCATGAAGTTGGAGGCACAAATCCATCCCTTTTGGAAGCCTTAGCATCAACTAAAATCAATTTATTATTAGATGTTATTTTTAATAAAGAAGTTGGAGATGATGGGGCAGTATACTTTACAAAAGAAAAAGGGTCGTTAAGTGAGTTAATTAATACTACTGATCAATACGACCAAGGACAAATAGAATTATTAGGGACAAAAGCAAAAAATCGCATTATTAGCGAGTATTCCTGGGAGAAAATTGTTAGCGACTATGAACAATTATTCTTAAATAGCAATTAAGGGGCTGTTAATAATGAAAGGCATCATTTTAGCCGGCGGAAGCGGCACTCGCCTTTATCCTTTAACAAAAGCAGTATCTAAACAATTATTGCCTGTTTATGATAAGCCAATGATCTATTATCCGTTATCTGTTTTGATGTTGGCTGGTATTCGTGATATTTTAATTATTTCCACTCCTAATGATACTCCTAGGTTTGCAGAGCTATTAGGAGACGGTTCACATTTAGGAATCTCCTTATCTTACACTGTGCAGCCTTCTCCGGATGGTTTGGCACAGGCATTTATTATTGGTGAAGAGTTTATCGGTGATGATAATGTCGCACTTATTTTAGGAGACAATCTGTTCTATGGGCACGGTTTAACTCAGTTGTTGCAGAGAGCGGTTGAGCGTAAAACAGGTGCGACTATTTTTGGCTATTATGTCAATGACCCAGAACGTTTTGGAGTTGTTGAGTTCGATGAAAATGGAAAAGTCATTTCTATTGAAGAAAAACCAAAGAATCCTAAGTCTAATTATGCAGTAACAGGCTTGTATTTTTATGATAATCGTGTTGTTGAAATTGCGAAAAGTATTAAACCATCTGCACGAGGAGAATTAGAGATTACAGATGTGAATAAAAAATATTTGGAGCTTGGTGAGTTGCATGTTGAAATTTTGGGTCGCGGTTTTTCATGGTTAGACTCTGGTACTCATGAGTCACTTCTGGAAGCATCACAATTTATTGAAACTATTGAAAAACGTCAGAGTTTAAAGATTGCTTGTCTTGAAGAAATAGCTTATTTGAAAGGGTATATTGATAGAGAGCAATTATTAAAGCTAGCTGAGCCGTTAAAGAAAAATCAGTACGGTCAATATTTAATTGATATTGCAAACCAGAAAAGACGACCAATCTATTTATAAAATGATGGGGTGTTTATAATGAAAGTGACCGAGACTTCATTACCCGGTGTGTTGTTAATTGAACCAAAAGTGTTCGGCGACCATCGGGGTTTTTTTATGGAAAGCTATAATAAAAAGATTTTTTCGGAATATGGAATTGATTTTGATTTTATTCAAGATAATCATTCGTTGTCACAGCAAGCAGGGACGATACGCGGACTTCATTATCAGTTAAATCCTAAAGCGCAAACGAAATTAGTTCGCGTTACTCGAGGAGCGATTTACGATGTAGTTGTTGATATTCGTAAAGGTTCACCAACATTTGGAAAATGGCAAGGTTTTATATTAACTGAAGATAACAAAAGACAGCTACTTGTGCCTAAAGGTTTTGCCCATGGATTTTGTACATTAGTAGAAAATACAGAAGTACAATACAAAGTGGATGAATATTATGCACCCGAACAGGATCGCGGCATTCTTTGGAATGATCCGGTGTTAGGGATTGATTGGCCGACAGGGAATCCAATTTTATCTGATAAAGATACAAAACATCCATTATTAAAAAATGCCGAAATCAACTTTGAATGGGAGAGACAGTAATGAATCTTTTAGTTACAGGTGGAGCAGGTTTTATTGGAAGTAATTTTGTTCGTTATATGCTTGAGAAATATTCAAATTATAAAGTAGTCAATTATGATTTATTAACCTATGCTGGTAATCTTGAAAACTTAAAAGATGTTGAAAATCATCCTAACTATACTTTTGTAAAAGGTAATATTAATAACCGTGAGTTAGTAGATTATCTTGTGAAAACTCATGAAATTGATGTAATTATCAACTTTGCTGCTGAATCTCATGTCGACCGCAGTATTACAGATCCTGATATTTTCGTGAAAACAAATGTATTAGGCACGCAAGCGTTATTAGATGTGGCGAAAGCCAATAATATTAAAAAATATGTACAAATTTCAACAGATGAAGTGTACGGAACGCTTGGAGAAACGGGATATTTTACAGAACAAACACCATTAGCGCCAAATAGCCCTTATTCGGCAAGCAAAGCTGGCGGAGATTTGCTTGTAAGAGTGTATCATGAAACGTACGGTCTCAATGCGAACATTACGAGATGTTCCAATAACTATGGGCCGTATCACTTCCCTGAAAAACTCATTCCGTTAATGATCACGAACGCGTTGGAAGGAAAAGAGCTTCCGATTTACGGTGACGGCCAAAATATTCGCGACTGGCTGCATGTGAAAGACCATTGTGCGGCGATTGATTTAGTCATTCATAAAGGAAGACCGGGGGAAGTATACAATATCGGGGGTCATAATGAGCGAACAAATAATGAAATTGTTTATTTAATTGTTGAAAAGCTTGGTGTATCAAAAGATTTAATTAAATATGTTGCCGATCGTCCGGGACATGACCGCCGTTATGCGATTGATCCAACAAAGATTATGACAGAACTTGGTTGGAAGCCCCAATATACATTTGAAACAGGTATCCTTGAAACGATCCAATGGTATATTGACAACCAAGAATGGTGGAAAAATATTAAATCCGGTGAATATATGAATTACTATCAAAAACAGTATGGTGACAGATCATGAAAGTGTTGGTGACTGGTGCAAAAGGACAGCTTGGGACTGATCTAGTACTTTTGCTTTCAGACCGTGGTTATGAAGTTTATGGGTACGGGAAGGAAGAATTAGATATTACCAATTTTGATCAAGTTAAAAGAGTTATTCGTGAGATCCATCCAGATGTAGTTATTCATGCTGCTGCCTATACAAAAGTTGACCTAGCAGAATCTAAGCCAGATCAAGCATTTTTAATTAATTCATATGGGACGAGAAATGTTGCAGTCGTATCGGAAGCGGTGGGGGCTAAACTTGTCTATATAAGCACGGATTATGTCTTTGATGGAACAACTACTACACCTTATAATGAATTTGCTTCGACAAACCCACAAAATGTATATGGAAAAAGCAAATTGGCAGGTGAACAATTTGTCCGTGATTTGCACTCTAAATTTTTTATTGTTCGCACTTCTTGGGTGTTTGGAAAGCATGGAAATAACTTTGTTAAAACAATGCTAAAACTAGCTAAAGAACGGGATGAGTTAATGGTCGTTAATGATCAAGTCGGTTGTCCAACATATACGGTTGATCTAGCAAACTGCATATTAGACTTAATTCAAACTGAAAAATATGGGATTTACCATGTTTCAAATACAGGCCAATGTTCTTGGTATGAATTTGCGAAAGCTATTTTTGAAGAAGCAGGAGTAAATGTTAAAGTAAATCCATGTACAACAAAGGACTATCCTAGACCTGCTCCAAGACCGTCTTATTCGGTGTTCGATCATATGGCGTTAAGATTAAATGGATTTAATAATATGAGAGATTGGAAAAAGGCACTAATAGATTATTTTAAAAATTAAAAATATATAGAATGCGTTTCTTTAGAGCACTCTTATTAATTTCTAATGATGCGCATAAAAAGTAAGTGTCCATCTATACTTACTCAAAGAGTTAACCATTGTTCATGTTCTTGACAAGGGATGCCCTTTACAAGCAGAATTTTATTGCGGAAATCCATAAATTTTAAGCCATTTGGTCTTTGGTAATCGACCCTTATAAAGAGTCATTTTTCGTAAGCGTCAAATAATCCCCACCTACAAGTAGATGGGGATTAAGTTATGATTTAAGTCATTCTTTTTACGTTACTCAACGGACTAATGGGATCGTTGATGACCAAAATATCATTGAACCAAGGGATTTCAATCTTGGTGTCCATGTCTGGTAGTTTCCCAAAAAGATAGGCATTGGATTTAAGCCACTCTCTTTTACTGTCTCAATAATTCTGTAAATCGTTGTATTGCTTTGAGCGTCCCCCGTGTGGTGCTGGCAAATAACCAATTTTTGCAACTGATTACAAATGGCTTGATTGATCAGCAACTGTCTAAGTGAAATACTTAAAACGGATTATAAAACCGGCTTCCATCATGGAATGTGATGATTAAGGTGACAATGAACAGAATACTAAACAGAGCGATTGCAAAGTAGTCACTTTTTTGGAAAGGTCTTGCACTATACCATGTGCGTTTTTTGTTTTTGCCAAAGCCGCGCAGTTCCATTGCGTTGCTGATGGTGTCAATTTTGTTTAGGCTTGATAAAATGAGCGGTGCAAGGATGGAGGCAGCATTTTTGATCCGTTTAGGAAGTTTTTCTTTGCGGGACATGTCAAGGCCTCTAGCTTGTTGGGCGCGTGCTATATTCCGAAAATCCCGCTGTACGTCCGGTATATATCTTAATGCCAAAGAAACAGCATACGAAATTCGATAACTCACACCGATGCGATTGAGGGAAGCCGCGAATTCGCTCGGATGAGTCGTCACAATAAAAAGCAAAGCCGCTGGGATCACTGTGAAATATTTTAACGTAATATTCAATTGGTAAAAAAGTTGTTCCAATGTGACGTTATACCTTCCTGATATTTCAAATAACACATGGCTGGAGCCGTAAATTTTTACTCCTTCTTGCGGTGAAAAGACATAAATGGCAACATTGTTTATGAAAAGAAATACTAAAATAAATACAAGAACAAACAATATCTCTTCAAGTTTAATTTTTGAAATAATAAAAATGAGAATACTAATTAAAAATAAAAATAGTAGAATACGAGTGTCGTATGTCAGCATAGCTGCAGTCGACCATAAGATAAAGCATATTAGCTTTGTTACACCTGTCAACTGATGAACAGGAGATTTTCGGTCAATATAAGATAGCATCTCGGCTGCCAACCTGCCTTACCTCCCGATCATATTCTATGAAACGTTCCACAAACTTCCTCGGTTCTGGTATTCCTGTTTTTAATGCCAGATTATAAAGAGACGTTTCCTTTAAATTTGCCTGTTCGATGATGTCAATATCAGAAAGGACATTGACAGCTGAGTCATCGGCAATTTTCCTGCCTTCTGCAAATACAATCGCTCTTTCTGTATACTCCAGCATTAAATGCATATCATGAGTAATCATCATAATCGTGACGCCTTGCCGATTTAATTGAACAAGAAACTCCATAATGTCAGTATAATGGCGAAAATCTTGTCCGGCAGTTGGCTCGTCCAAAATAATGATTTCTGGTTCTAACACTAAAATGGAAGCAATCGTAACCCGCTTTTTTTGACCAAAGCTTAATGCTGAAATCGGCCAATTCCGAAATGGGTATAGCCCGCAAATTTTTAATGTATTGTCGACGCGTTCTTTTATTTCAGCTTCCGCTACTCCGCGAACCTTTAAGCCTAAGGCTACTTCGTCAAAAATCATATGCTTTGAAATCATATGATTTGGATTTTGCATGACCATGCCGATTTTTAACGAGCGTTCTTTAATCGTTTCGTTTGTTATATCCTTGCCGTTAAACAATATGCTCCCTGAAGAAGGCTTTTCAAATCCACAAATTAATTTTGTAATTGTAGATTTCCCTGCTCCATTTTTTCCAACAATGCTCACCATTTCCCCTTTGTTAATTGAAAAAGAAACATCCTTTATCGTTTCGTGACCTGGTGAATAGCTAAACGAAATATTTTTCAGCTCTAAAATTGGTTTTCCATCTTTACTTGGCGTTTTTGGATTTGAATCTTCAAACCATTCCAACAAGTTTTTTCGGCATAAATCCGCTTTAAACTGATTGAAATCAGCAGGATGCATATCCTCAGTTAGCTTGCAACAGGCATATTTGACCGCTTTAATATATAACGGCTCCCGTATATTCGTCTCTTCTAAAATGTTAGTTGTTAAAAGCTGGTCAGGGCTCATATCAGCTACTATTGAGCCGTCATTGACCACAATAATGCGATCGACATGGCGATATAAAACATCTTCTAAACGGTGTTCAATAATGACAACGGTTGTATTCGTTTCTTTTTGGATTTTGTCGATTAAAGCCATTGCATACTTTCCAGTAGCGGGGTCAAGGTTTGCGAGCGGTTCATCAAACAACAGGATATCCACTTTGTCAACCATTACACCAGCGAGGGAAACCCTCTGCTTTTGCCCGCCTGACAAATGATGGACAGAGGCAGGCAAATAATCATCCATTTCGACCATTTTGGAAGCATCTTTTACGATCTCGAACATTTCCTTTTGCGGAGTGCAATCATTCTCCAGTGCAAAAGCTATGTCTTCACCAACAGTTAATCCTATAAACTGGCCATCAGGATCCTGTAAAACAGTACCAACCATTTTTGATAAAGCAAAAATATTTAACTCCTTTGTTTCCTGACCCATTACTTTTAAACTTCCGGTCATTTCTCCTTTATAAGAGAAGGGGATTAGACCATTGATGCAGTGGCCAATGGTGCTCTTCCCAGATCCTGAAGGCCCAACGATTAAAACTTTTTCCCCTTCGTAAATGTTTAAATGAATATTTTTTAATGTTGGATTTTTTTGGCTATAATACTTAAAGCTAAAATTATGAAATTCAATCACTCGTTTTCTCATTCGTAAAAGCTCCTGTAAGTAAATATGTTGTCAAAACTCACAATGTGCTTTTATTCTTTATCAAGACTTCCTTTTTGACTGCGTGTTTTTGCATAGAGTAAAAGAAGAAGTGTTCCAATGACGGCAACTGTTACCATATTGGAAATTCCAACAACTAATCCTTGCAGGAAGACTTTATTTGCTGGCTCAGCATAAATCAGTATATCAAGAGAAGGTGCGACAAGGAACCAGCCGATTGCTTGAACAATCACCTGAACAATATTAAATGTAATAATTTTTTTAGTGCCGAATTCACCAGATTCGATATCGATGCTTTTGGAAGCCAGACCAATTAAAAATCCGACAAGCAAGCTGACAACAACCCAACTCCACCAAATAGATCCATAAAATATTAAGTCTTTTAACGCATGACCGATAAGTCCGATTAAACCGCCTGCGACTGGCCCAAAAATAATTGACATAAGTGCTAAAAATGCATAAGTTGTTTCAATATTGGAATTTGGTATCCCTGTTGGAATGGACGCAAATCTTCCCAGAATAACAAAGACAGCTGCTCCAATTCCAATTGCTACGATTGTTTTGATCGATAGATTGTTTTCTTTCATGAAATTCCTCTCCTTTTTTTATTTTTATGATTATATTGAATTTCCATTATATACGAAATTCGGTACTTTGCAGATAGTGATTTTCCATTTGGCACCTGCTTCAATATGGTAGGCCTTCGCAAATGATCCTTGATTGATTGCCACACCGATTTTGTCGAGCGAATTGACGTAAAGCAAAGGCTCGCCCAAATGACTATCCGCAAATGATCTGCCAAACGTCATAATATTTTTATATACTTGTCTTGTTTCATTTTCAATCGTTACTTCAAAAGAATCTCCGTAATCTACGTCTAACTTCTGAAACAAGCTGCGATCAATATTGGTCCATAAGTTTCCAAAGCGGACATCAAGTATATCAATATTCCCTTTAATCGCACCATTTTGAATATAGGCTTCTAAAACCGGCAGTTCAATTAGCGAATCGATTGGAATTTCCGGCCCCACCTGTTCAAACGTAATCACTTCGGATGCAAGCCGTGCGCCGGTATAAGCGTAAATATCACGTCCATGGAAGGTATAAGAATGCCCGGAATTTGGCAGCCGGTTTACCTTTTCATCGATCAGCCTTGCTTCTTCGATCCCAATATACTTCTTTATATGTGTGATCGTTCCATTGTCGGGTGTCACAATATATTGGTTTGATTTTGTCTTCACAACAATGCTTCTCCGTTCTGAACCGACACCCGGATCAACAACAGAAATAAATACCGTCTCCTTTGGCCAATACGATATCGTTTGGTACAGCCTATAAGACGCTTCCCAAATATTATATTGGGGAATATCGTGGGTCAAATCAAAAATCCTCAGGCTGGGATTAACATTCAAAGCGACTCCATACATTGCACTGACAGCTCCATCGCTTAATCCAAAATCAGTTTGAATAACTAAAAAACGATTCATAAATTTTCCCCCATACATTGTTGTTTTATAAAAAAAACCACGTCTTTATCTATATAGATAAGGACGTGGTTTTGCTCACGTGGTACCACCTTACTTCACTGTTTGCTCGCACAAAACAGCCTCTGCCAGTACTACGGGCTTAATCCCTTCATACTGTGGTATTTGTAACGAGTACCAAACTCGGCGGAACCTACTTGTACCTTCGTGCTTTGTTGGGATAAAACACGAAAATAATACTTTCAGCACGCAACTCAGAGGCCATTGTTCGGGTTCGTATTTTTGCTTCTTCTCAGCTACCGAAGCTCTCTGTGAAAAATAACTGAACCTTACTTTTCCTCTTCATAGTCATTGTAAGAAAATTATTAACAATTTTTTAATTAATTATAATCACCGCCGAGAACATGTCAAGCGTTGGAATACGAAAAGTATGGAATGTGGCGGGGATTTGGTGCGGAGTGCTGGATATTAGGCTTGATGTGGAACTTTTTTAGGTCTGATGTGGAAAAGATTTAAGTCGAATGAAATATGTTTGTGCGTATGTGGAACAAACTTGGTTCGGATAGTGAACAACCTTTTGCACGGCTGTACTTCACCCGTAGTGGGCTTGAAAACGCAGATATGCTTCATTAAACCAACATTTTACTGTTACGAAACCAAATGAAGTATGGGTAGCTGATATCA
>ERZ1673775.36-NODE-36-length-41537-cov-25.001639_pt1 | contig 41537 bp, 36 predicted proteins | sample MGYA00580139_ERZ1673775 | MGnify/ENA primary metagenome ERZ1673775 (study PRJEB41219, sample SAMN04549615) | soil metagenome | isolation source: soil | place: USA: Texas, Brazoria NWR | collected 2008-10-24 | study: EMG produced TPA metagenomics assembly of...
GAAGGTCAGTCTCGTTTAGCAGTTGAGCAAAAAGGTATGAAGGAGGAGCTGAAAGAACTAAAAGAAGGTCAGTCTCGTTTAGCAGTTGGGCAAAAAGATATGAAGGAAGAGCTGAAAGAACTAAGAGAAGGACAACACCGTTTGGCAGCCGAACAACAAGGTGTAAAGGAACAGCTGAAAGAGCTAAAAGAAGGACAATCCCGATTAGAAGTAAAAATGGAAAATATCGAACGAAAAATTACAGGAATCCCTAAAACTTTTGAGAATTTAGAACAATTTGTAGCACGTCAGCAGCGTGTGATTGAGGAATTGTCAGCACGTTCAGTTGAATACGGGGTAGAGATTAAAGAGATTCATCGCATTTTAAAAAATCAATAAAATAGAGTTTTTTTAGATTCAGAGTGGATTTTAATTGGAAACATGAAAAAGCGCCGAAACATTTTTCATAATGTTCCAGCGCAATCCATAGTCAGCCGAATTTGTGCTGATTATTTTTAAGGATTGTTCGTTTATCTTCCTTTGACGATGGCAATAATTCCTTCTTCATCATCCAACACAAGTTCAATCCCAGCGTACGGGTCTTCATTTAAAAATTCATCGAGCCAAAGACGCAGAGCTTCGATGATGTTTGCGGTAATAAGTACTTGCTTTCGGTCGTTTACATACGCTTCGGCAGAAAAGCCGTAATCGTCGTCATACATCAGCTCCACTACAACTTCTTCCGGCTTTATTTGTTTTTTTCGGGAAATGTACACGCAGATGGCGTTAATAATATCTTGCTCCGGAATGATCAGCTTTTCCATGGATTTGCAGCCTCTTTTTCTTTTTTATGTTTGATCAGGACGAAAATTTTGCGAATGATCGAGATGAGAATAACGATTGCCAGCAAATTAATGAATAAACCTAAAATTGAACCGAATATACCCATGTTTGCTAGCAGTCCGCCAAATAATAATCCGGCAAGCCCTCCTAACATTAGGCCTTTGAAAAATCCTCCTGATGAGAGTGTGCCTTTGGAGGCGGCAGATTGATTTTTTGGAGTGTTTGCCTTTTTATCTTGGAAATTCGAACTGTTCGTTGTAGTATTTTTATTCAAATTGAAGCTTTTTTTCCCTGATTTGTATGACTTCGCCTCTACTATCGTTGGATGATCTTGAAAAACAACATTTCCAACAGGTGAAAAAATAAGCGCGAAAGTAAACAAAGCTGCTAATAATTTTTTCAAATTCGACTTCCCCCTGTATGAAAGTATTCGTATTTTTTTTGAACTTAGCTTCAATGTTATATACGATAGAAAATCAAATTAGTTTCACGATTTGATATCTTTCTATAATAAACGAATAAAAATTTTTCTTTCATCTGAGGCCGTTGTTTTACTTGAATATATTTTATCATGTATACTTGTTTGAAAGTATTTGCGAACTGTAAAACGTTTGGACTGCCATGTTAAAAGAGTTTCTTCAAGTTTCATCAAACGTATCTATGGACGTGTTTTTTTGGGAGGCATGAAAGGATGGTTCAGCTAAAAAAATTGGCTTTTAAGCAGAAAACAAAATTGATGTTGCTAATCGTGCTTGCTTTAATCTCTGGTGCTGCCATTATTGGACAAGCTTATTTTTTTGCGGCGATTGTCGATCGCATTTTTTTACAGAAACAGTCTTTTGCTGATGTTTTCCAGTTGCTTTTAGGTTTGTTCATTGTTCTTTTGGCCAGAACTGCATCCCATTATTTCAGCGGTTTAACAGGAATTAAAATAGCGTCCAAAGTTAAAAAAGATCTTCGCCAATCTTTATTAAATAAATTTTCAAGCAACCCGCTGCAAGTATCGCTGCAAGGGAAAACAGGACAAAAAGCAAGTGTATTGCTGGATGCGGTAGATGAAATCGACAGCTACTTTAGCATTTATATTCCAAAGGCAGTTCAAACGTCGATCATACCTCTTCTCATTCTTTTCGTTGTGTTTGCTAGCCATCCATTTACTGGATTAATCATGGTGATTACAGCGCCATTTATACCGATATTCATGATCATCATTGGCTACAAAACGAAAAAGAAATCGGAGGAGCAAATGGAGAAAATGACCGCTTTATCGGGACATTTTCTTGACACCTTGCAAGGGCTGACAACCCTTAAGCTGTTCAACCGTGCGAAACAGCAGAAAGAAGCGATCAGAAAAAGCAGCCATGGCTTTCGGGATGCGACGATGGAAGTATTGAAAATTGCTTTTACCTCTTCTTTTATGCTGGAGTTCATTTCCATGCTTAGTATGGGATTGATTGCCCTTGATGTGGCGATTCGCTTAATTATTTTTCAAAACATTTCTTTTTTTACCGCGTTTTTCATGCTGATTCTAGCTCCTGAGTTTTATAATGCACTGAAAGATTTAGGAAGCGCCTTTCATGCAGGCAGGGGAAGTATGGGGGCGGCAAGAAAGATTGAAGAGGAGCTAAACGCAATCGGAAAGCCAGTAAAATGGGGGAAGGCAGTTTTGCCAAAAGGTGAAGGACCTCCGACCATTCGCATAGAAGGAGCGGGATTTCGTTACGAGGGAGATAGGTTTGCCTTAAAAAATATAAATGCTGAAATCCGCCCGTTTGAGCAAGTGGCAATTGTCGGAAAGAGCGGCGCTGGGAAATCGACTTTATTACATGTGATTGCAGGTCTTGTTCCGCTTACTGAAGGGGAAATTTATATGAACGGAATTCGGCGGTCTGATTTGAACGAAAAGAGCTGGTTCAATGAAATCAGCTATATTTCGCAAAATCCGTATCTTTTTTCTGGAACGATTGCGGAAAATATCGCCTTGGGAGGAAAACTCGATGCAACGAGAGAGGAAATCGAACAAGCAGCCGAAAAGGCAGGGATTTTAAAGCTTGTCCAATCACTTGAAAATGGTTTTGATACACCTATTGGAGAAGGAGGAAGGGGAATTTCCGGAGGGGAAAAACAACGAATTGCACTGGCACGAGCGTTTTTGAAAAAACCATCCATTATATTGTTTGATGAGCCGACGACCGGACTGGATCTTCAAACAGAACAAATTTTGCAGGATTCCATAAAGGAATTAGCTCAATCTTCCACCGTCATTACCGTCGCTCATCGGCTTCATACCATTATAAATGCGGATAAAATTCTTTTTTTGGAAAATGGAGAACTCATCGCATCCGGAACACATAAAGAATTGCTGGAATCAGTTGAAGCGTACAGGAAAATGACAACGCTCCAACAGGGAGGCATGGCAAAATGAAAGATTTGCTATTTATTACAAAGCTGACATTAACAGAAAAGAAAGATCTTTTTTTGTCCATTCTCTTCGGATTTATAACAGGAATCGCGACAGTGAGTTTGTTTGCTTCAAGCGGCTATTTGATTTCTAAAGCAGCTCTTGCACCGCCAATTTACACGCTGACTGTTTTCATAGCGTGTATAAAACTGTTAGGGTTTATCAGTGCCGGCAGCCGTTACGGGGAGCGTTATTTTTCTCATCGCGCCACATTCAATATATTAAGCCGGTTGCGAGTTTCTTTTTTTGAAAAGCTGGAGCCATTGGTGCCCGCGATTTTTCTTAAATATCGGAGCGGAGATCTCCTCTCCAGAATTGTCGGCGATGTGGAAACGCTGCAAAACTTCTTTTTGCGTGTTTTTTATCCGCCGATCGTATCCACTCTCATATTTTTATGGACCATTTTTTTCACTTCGTTCTTTTCCTTTTATATTGCCTTGGTGTTATGTATCGGTTTGATTTTCACCACTGTCCTAATTCCGGCTTACTTTGCTTTCAGACTAAAAAAAGTAGAGCGTCATGTTCGGCAAAGCCGCGGGAATTTATCGACAGAAGTTACGGAGTTTTTTTATGGGTTTCGCGATTTAAAAATTTATCAACAGCTTGAGCATAAACAAGAGAAGCTTACCCAACGCTCCGATGCTTATTTGAAAGAACAGGAACGTGAAGCAATCCATAACCTCTTCAGTCAATCTGTCAATACGTTTGTATCTTTAATTGTCTCTTGGATTATTCTTTTGCTTGGCGTCTATTTCGTTGCAGGCGGTCAATTAGATGGTATTTTTCTTGCCATGCTTGTAATGATTTCATTAACTGTTTTTGAACATGCGGCACCGATGGCTGCTTTTCCAAGTTATTTAGAGGACAGCCGCCAAGCTGCTGCAAGACTATCAGACGCCACGCATCAAGACTCTTCTGTAAAAACGTCTGATGAGAAAGAAATGAAGGAGCTTCCCGGTCAACAAGCTCCATCAATTGTCATGGAGAATGTCACCTTTCATTTATTTGGTGAAATTTTAAAAAATGTTTCAATTACATTTCCGGCAGGATCGAAAACAGCCATTGTCGGACCTAGTGGTTCGGGCAAATCGACCTTGCTGGCCCTTTTATTAAAAATTTATAAAAACTATCAAGGGGTGATTCGGATCAACGGCATCCCGATCGATCAATTAGATGACGATAGCCTTTGGAAAAATGCGAACGTTATTTTGCAGGACAACCACTTTTTCTACGGTACCGTTCGCGATAACCTAATGATTGCTAAAGATGCAGTGCTTGACGAAGATTTGGAAGATGTGCTGAAAAAGGTGAAGCTTGACTATCTTTCTTTGGCCGATCCGTTGTTAGAAAGAGGAGGAAATTTATCAGGCGGGGAAAAGCAAAGACTGGCGATCGCCAGGGTATTGTTGAAAAAAGCTCCGCTATGGATACTTGATGAACCGACATCATTTTTGGATGCTTTAACGGAACAGTCTATTTATCATCATCTGTTTGAAGCTGCTAAAAATGATACCGTCATCCTTGTCAGTCATCGTCTGGCCGGTCTGGAAAACATGGATCAAATTATCGTTATGGATGAAGGAGCTATTGTAGAAGCGGGAACCTACAAAGAATTGATGAACAAAAAAGGATACTTTTATCAAATGAAGCAAATTGAACAAAGTGTCTTTACAGCAAATTAAAGAAAGCCGACATGGAGCAAACTGTCGGCTTTTTTTCGATTGATTTCTAAGCTTGCTTCAATTTTTATCCTCTTTTGGATATGAGCTCATCTTTCACTGCTGTCCAAAATGATAAAGCTGCAGCAGCGAATAGCACGAGAAAGGGGGCAAACGTAATTAAAAAAGTCTTCATCGTTCCACACTCCTTATTTTGCGTTTTGCCCTTTCACATAATCTTTATCGAACAGAAACAGTTTTATTAGTAAATAAAGGGAAGGGAGCAAAAGGGCTAATCCTAAAATAAAAACGATGATCAGGGAAATGGCCATAGCTTCGTTTGTAAAACTGTCATAAATGGACAAATATGGATAAAGCAAGTACGCATAATGGGAGATTCCATATCCAAAGAAAGCTAACAGAAATTGACCTACTAACAATCCGAATGCCAATCCATAATTTTTTCTTTTCCAAATGAGCCAGACAGTCCCGACATATAAAAGAAACGATAAAGCGAACATCCACCATAAATTAAGGATGCGTTCAAAATGCTCTTGGTTGTGATAGCTCAGTTCATAAATGATGCCGCAAGCTGTTATGATTAAAGGAAATGCCCAGAAAAGAGCATATTTTCTCATTAAATTCGTTGCGTCTGTATCACCAGTTTGATTCGCGTACCATGTAAGAAAAACAGCTGAAATATAAAGGACGGCCGTAATACTTAAAACGACGATGCTCCAAGATAATGGGCTTTTAAATAATGCTACGTAGTTTAAAACTGGATGCTCATCCACCATCGAGACAAATCCGCCTTCAGAAATGGCTAAGACGACAGATAATGATGCAGGGATCAATAATCCAGACAATCCATACATAAAGGCATACCCTTTATGTCCTTTTGATGAATACGTTTCAAATGCGTAATAAGACCCGCGAATGGCAAGCAAAATAATCGCAATGCTTCCCGGAACAAGGAGAGTTGTCCCATAATAAAATGCGGTTTTTGGGAAAAAACCGACAATCCCAACAAAGAAGAAAACGAAAAATACATTGGTTACCTCCCAAACGGGAGACAGGTAGCGTTGAATAATTTTGGACAATATATGCTGCTTGCCACTCAAAATGCTGTAAGCATTAAAGAATCCAGCGCCGTAATCAATGGATCCAACGATCACATAGCCGAACAAAAAGATCCAAAGGACGGATATCCCAATAATCTCCAAGCTCATGACTGCTCACCGCCTAATCGATTTTCAAGCTCTCTTTCCACCGGATTATTTTTAAACAACCGGCGAAGAATCACAATCGTGCCGATTCCTAAAATCAAATACAAAATGGCAAAAAGAATGAGCATAAGACCTACATGGCCGCTTGAAGTTGCTGCTTCACCCGTTGTCATAATTCCGCGAAGGATCCAAGGCTGACGGCCAAATTCAGTCAACCACCAGCCAGCCTCAATCGCGATAAAAGATAGAGGCCCTCCGAGCACAATGAGCATGCGGAACCATTTTTGGTTGATGAAAGCCCATCCGCGCTTCACTCCAATCCAATAGATAAGTGCTAATAAAATCATGAAAACGCCAATAGCTACCATAATATCAAAAAAATAATGAATATAAAGCGGAGGAGATTCAAAATTTGAAAATTGGTCTAGTCCGATAACTTCTGCATTTGGATCTCCATGCGCCAAAATACTGAGCAAATATGGGAATTTAAGTGCATATTTAATGTTTTGTTCGTCATCTAAAATACCAAACATGACTAGAGGAGCATTTCCTTCTGTTTCAAAATGCCATTCCGCTGCCGCCAATTTCTCTGGCTGGTACTCAGCTAAATATTTGCCGGAAAAATCTCCGATAACAGCTGTTGCAATGGAGAAAATCAGTCCTATTTTCATAGTTAAAAACAAGGCTTTTTTATGATAAACATGGTTGGAGCCTTTTAATAATTGGAATGCTGCAATAGATGCCAGCGTAAAGGCGGCTGTCATAAAGGCGGTTGCGACTACGTGTGCGACTTTTGTCGGCATGGCCGGGTTAAAAATCGCACCCAGCGGATTGACATTGATGAGTTCACCATTTACAATGTCAAACCCTTGCGGCGCATTCATAAAAGAGTTGACGATGGTAATAAAAAAGGCAGAAAAGGCGGCGCCAAGGGAGACAGGAATCAGAAAGAGCAGGTGCTTCCGCTGATTTTTAAATCGTTCCCAAGTGTACATATAAATTCCGAGAAAGATTGCTTCAAAGAAAAAAGCAAATACTTCCATAAAAAGTGGCAATGCGATCACATTTCCGGCAAGTTCCATAAAATTCGGCCAGAGCAATGACAGCTGGAGTCCAATCGCAGTTCCTGTTACAACGCCGACAGCTACGGTGATGACATACCCCCGCGCCCAACGTCTAGCCATTAAAAGATAATGTTCGTCATTTTTTTTGATCCCAACCCACTGGGCAATCATGATCATCAACGGAACGCCTACCCCAATGGTTGCGTAAATAGCGTGAAAAGAAAGTGTAAGGATAGTCAGCATTCGACTGCTGAATACGGGGTCTTCAAATAACAATTTTATTTCCTCCTTTTGAATGGGATAAATCTTTGAAACCGGTCATGAGTATATGATCAGAATGAACCAATACAATATGATTTCATTTTACTTTATAAAAATGTGCTTTTTGTCAATTCTCTTTGACAAATGTATATATAGAGAATGAAAAATATGTGAACATTGGCTCTTTTCGCTTAGTTTATGCCATATTATAGCATTTTAGGCAGCCTGTACCATTTGCAAAATCTGAAAAAATCAGCATTGCTCAACATATGTTTGTACAAATATTTAAAGAATATACATGATTTTCAAATCATATCGGATTATCTGCCGGGTTAAGAAAATATTGGGTTAAGTCCTGTGAAAAAAAATACATGTTTTCCCTGGCTTAAAAAGCCTAAAAGCAGCCAATAAGATTCTGTTTATGTTTGGCTGCGAAATTGGCAGAACGTTTGAATCCGTAATCGAACGGATTGTTGCTGCCGCCTCTAAATGTATATTTTTTTGGCAAACAAAAATACGGCTGCAGTTCATCTTGACTATATAAAATCAAAAATGTTACATAGTCCGTTCTAAATCGCACGGTTTTTTAGCTCCAGTTCATCCAGGCTAAATAGAGTCAAAAAAATGACAGCTTCGAATTTGTGTTGTATATTCATAAGCATGCTAGTTTGTGGGCAGGAAGCATTCGTGCTATGATTTTTTGTAAACAGCTGCCAAGGAGGGATTGATCGTATGGTGAAGAAAGTAATATTGAATGGTGTAGAGATACAAGTTGAGGAGTATGAAGAGGAAGTGGTTCATCAACCAAACGGTGATCCATTACATAAAATTCGTTTTGCTTTTAAGGTGAGAAGCGATGAATATCATGATATTACGACGCTGCTGTATCAGCAAACGTTTGATGTGTCAGTTCCTGAAAGAGACCTGAACTTTAGGGGGACGATACAAAATTATTCCACTTCTGTGACGAATTTGTACAAAAAAAATCAGGTTGGTGATTTTCGATTAGAATTAATTGAGACGATTTAACAATGATTGTTTCAATGGCGTAATCCCATGGTGTTCGAAGAAACAGAGGGAGGCACTATGTCAATTCATGTAGAGCATTTGTACAAGCAATTTCGAGTTCACGTTCGGCAAGCAGGGTGGACGGGGGCTGTACGCAGTTTGTTTAAGAGGGAAATTCGTACTGTGGAAGCGGTGCGAGACATTTCATTTACCATTCCTTCGGGAGAAATTGTCGCATTTTTAGGGCCGAACGGAGCGGGGAAAACAACGACAATTAAAATGCTGGCCGGTTTGCTTTATCCAAGCTCCGGGAGCATTCAAGTTGCCGGATATGTACCGTTTGAACAAAAAGTGGAATTTAAGAAGATCATGAGTTTAGTCATGGGACAGAAAAGCCAGCTCATATGGGATATTCCGCCGATGGAAACGTTTCTCGTCAATAAAGCGATATACGAAATAGAAGACCGTGCGTTTCGGCAAACGTTGGATGAGCTTGTCGAGCTGCTCGAGTTAGAAGAGCTCTTGACGAAACCAACGCGGAGTTTGTCTCTCGGACAGCGGATGAAATGCGAATTAGCAGCCGCGCTTTTGCATCGGCCGAAGGTTTTATTTTTGGATGAACCGACGATCGGCTTGGATGTCCATACGCAGGAAAAAGTCCGCCGCTTTATAGGACAATATAACCGCGAGCACCGAACGACAGTATTGTTGACATCGCATTACATGGGCGATGTGACAGCGCTGTGCGATCGGGTGCTCATTATTAATCATGGGAAGCTGTTGTATGATGGTGAATTGGACATGTTGACGGAAAAATTGACGCCGTATAAATTGCTAGAGGTTCAGCTTTCGTCCATTCCCGATATTTCATGGGATGCATACGGCGAATTAGTCGATGCAAAAGAGGGTAAAGTAACGCTTCGTGTGCCGAGGGAACGCATTCACGAGGTATCCTCCCGATTTTTGCAGCAGTTTGATGTTAGCGATTTAAATATAGAAGACCCGCCGATGGAAGAAGTGATAACGCTCGCGTTTCAGGAGGATGCACATGTTTCGTAAATACTCTGTTCTCCTTCGCATGAAATATGTGGAGATGTTTGCCTACCGGCTGGCGACGATCGTGTGGATGACAGGAGCCATGGTTCAGCCGCTGATCACGATGATGGTCTGGATGAATATTGATCCTGATCAGGAGAATGAGTTTATTTTTTACTTTGCGGCATTGATTTTTGTTGAACGCATGACAAGCGCTTGGGACGTTTGGGAATTGGAGCGGGAAATAAGGGAGGGAACCTTTTCTTATCAAATTGTCCGTCCGTTTCACCCGATACATTGGGCCATTGCTGAAAATATCGTGTATAAAGCGTTATTTTTAGTCATTTTAATTCCGGCATGGGGCCTATTGGCGGTCTTTATTCCGGCGCTGCGGCTGGATCAAATAAGTGCGGCGAAGTGGCTGTTATTCTTTTGTGCGCTTTTATTGGCAGCGGTCATTCGTTTTTTATTCAGCTACACATTTGGTCTGTTAGGTTTTTGGGTGACAAAAGTGACGGCTTTGTACGGCATGTTTGAAGCGGTGTCTCTCTTTTTGTCGGGCCGCATTGCACCGATGTCGCTCCTGCCGCCGTTTTTGAAAACGATCAGCTTTTATTTGCCTTTTCGATATATGGTCGGGTTTCCAATCGAAATTTTGACCGGAAGCGTCCAAGGGATGGATATTGTGTACGGATTTGGATGGGCTGCAGTTTGGTGCATGGTTTTTATGCTTGCAGTATTGTTGCTTTGGAAGGCTGGTCTAAGGAAAAACCAAGCTGTGGGGGGATAATGTGAAAAGACATTGGCGCATTTTTTGTGAATTTTTTCGGACTTGTTTAGTGGAGGAGCTCGAATATCGCAGCGAATTTTTAGGGAATTTCCTGTCGAGTTTGTTTGGCATTGGGATGGCTATTTTGACAATTCAAGTATTTTTTTATCAAACAGATAACCTCGGCGGTTGGAAATATGAGGATGTTTTGCTGCTTCTTGGTATATTCAATACGCTGCAAGGATTGATTGATTTTGCCCTGCGGCCCAACATGTCCCGTCTGCTGCAGCATATTCGCATGGGAACGTTTGATTATGTATTGACAAAGCCGGTCGACAGCATGTTTTATGTCAGCTTCCGCCATTTAGTGTTTTGGCGCTTAATTGATGTGCTTCTTGGCATCGGCTTGATAATCTATGCGTTAATACAAAAACATTATATGCCGACAATAATGGATGCAGTGATGTTTTTTATTAGTATCGGATCTTCGCTTGTCCTGATTTACGCGCTGTGGATGATGCTGATGACCACCTCCTTTTGGGTTATTCGTATCGATGATCTATCGTTTGTTTTTAATTCATTTTTTGAAACAACACGGTTCCCAATCGGAATGTATAGAGGCTGGCTTCGCATCGTGCTCACATACATTTTGCCAGCTGCCTTTATTACAAGCACGCCGGCGTTGTCTTTGCTTGGAAAATGGAACGGGATGACAACAATCCTATCCGTTGTACTTGCCGGGCTGTTCTTATGGATATCGCGCCGGTTCTGGCGGTATGCGCTCCGATCGTACACAAGTGCAAGCAGTTAAATATTCCGTGCATTGAAAAATGGCAGCAGAGAATGTGAAAAATTTGCTAATAAATGCAAACGGTAGATTTTGGTTAAGGAATGACCGAATAGCTTATTAGATGGATAGATGAAAAAGCAGAGGGGTTACAGTTTTTCAGTTGCTTTTCCCCAGCTGTTTGTCACGATAAAAGACAATGATCACTGGATGATTTTTCGAACAAGGAGTCCGCCAAAATCAGTCGATGTCGCTTGAAAGATATATATTTCTCCCCTCATTTTTCCCAGCCTGACCTCGCTTAGGTTTTCCAGTGAAACAGTTTACTTGTATGGACAAATAGAGAAAAAAAGAAGAAAAGGATTTTTTCTGCTTCTGTCGAATATTTTATTTTAGAGGTGTGATTAAAAAGGAAGGTTCCCATTATGGAAAAAGAAATTATTTGTAAAAGAGAAATAATCAAAATTGATCATCAAAACAAGAAAGTGGTGATAGATGAAATTGCGATAGAGTATCCGTTAACAATTTTTGTGGACAATGAGGAATTCGCCACATTAGTATGCTCGCCGTCCCATGTAGAGGAGCTTGTTTTAGGTTTTTTAGCTTCAGAAGGGATGATCCGCATAAAAGCAGATGTGAAAGCGCTTCAAATTGATGAGGATAAGGGGTTTGCCTATGTTCATTTGCATCAGCCGATAGGGGATAAGAAAGAGTTTGTTTCCAAACGCTTTATCGGCTCCTGCTGCGGAAAAAGCCGACAGTTTTATTTTTATAATGATGTGAAAACAGCGAAAACGATTATGAGCAGCATGACGATTTCTGCCGCACAATGCTTTCAGTTAATGGAAATGTTACATGAAGCTTCATCGGCTTTTAAGCGTACTGGAGGCATTCATCATGCGGCATTATGTTCAAAAGAGGGATTGATTAAGACATTTTCTGACATTGGACGACATAATGCTTTAGATAAATTATATGGCTTCTGTCTAAACGAAAACATTTCTTTAAATGATAAAATAATCGCTTTCAGCGGGCGGATTTCCTCAGAGGTAGTGCTGAAGGTTTCGAAAATTGGATGCGGTATACTTCTATCAAAATCGGCTCCAACAAATTTGGCACTTCAATTGGCAGAAGATTTAAACATTACGACTGTTGGGTTTATACGGGAAAATAAAATGAACATTTATACACATAGCAACAGAATAACAAAATAACAGGGGGAACGTATCGTGGGAAATGTAACGATTACGGTCAACGGGGGAGAAATAACCGCAAGGGAAAATCAATATCTTCTGCAGGCTTTGCTCGAACATGAAATGGATGTACCGCACGTTTGTTATCATGAAAGCTTGGGCGCAATTCAAACATGTGATACTTGTATGGTGGAAGTGAACGGGGAGCTTGTACGAGCCTGCAGCTACAAAGTCCAAGAAGGACTCGTTGTTGAAACAGAGACTTCTAAAGTAAAAGAATCTCAAAAATTAGCGATGGATCAAATTTTAAAAAATCATGAATTATATTGCACAGTTTGCGATAAAAACAATGGAGATTGTACAATTCATAATACGGTTAAAGCTTTAGGCATTGAACATCAAAGCATTCCGTTCCAACCAAAACCGTATGAAGTGGATTATTCAGGATCATTTTATCGATATGACCCAAATCAATGCATATTATGCGGACGCTGTGTAGAGGTGTGCCAAGATGTTCAAGTAAATGAAACATTGACGATTGATTGGAGCAGAGAGCAGCCTCGTGTGATCTGGGACAACGATGTGCCGATTGATCAGTCCAGCTGCGTAAATTGCGGCCAATGTGTAACTGTATGTCCGTGCAATGCCTTAATGGAAAAATCAATGTTAGGGGAAGCCGGCTTTTTAACAAATGTAGAACCTGGTACATTACGATCGATGATTAATTTGACGAAGGAAGTGGAAACAGGATACGGTTCGCTAATGGCCATCTCAGATACAGAAGCTGAGCTGCGCAAGGAAAGGATCAAGAAAACGAAAACAGTTTGCACATACTGCGGAGTTGGCTGTTCATTTTATATATGGACAAAAGACAGAAAAGTTTTAAAAGTTGAACCAACACCGGAATCGCCGGCAAACGGAATTTCCACTTGTGTAAAAGGGAAGTTCGGCTGGGATTATGTCAATAGTGAAGAACGGCTGACAAAACCGTTGATCCGGGAAGGCGACCATTTTAAAGAAGTTGAATGGGATGAGGCGATTCGATATGTTGCAAAACGGTTTAAAGAAATAAAAGATGCACATGGCCCTGATGCTTTAGGATTTATAGCTTCTTCCAAAGCAACGAATGAAGAATCGTATTTGCTGCAAAAATTTGCCCGTCAAGTGATAGGAACGAATAATGTTGATAATTGCTCAAGATATTGTCAATCTCCAGCAACGGTCGGACTATTTCGTACTGTCGGCTATGGCGGTGATTCAGGATCTTTTTCTGACATAGCTTCCTCTGATCTTGTCATCATTATTGGCGCCAATACAGGGGAATCGCATCCGGTTTTGGCATCAAAAATCAAACGAGCGCAAAAACTTTATGGACAAAAGCTGCTCGTGTTTGACTTAAGAAAACATGAAATGGCGGAGCGGGCCGATATGTTTATCAGGCCAAAGCCGGGAACGGATCTTGTTTGGCTGTCAGCTGTAACGAAATACATCATTGACCAAAATTGGCATGTTGAAGAGTTTATCAAAGAACGAGTGAACGGCTTTGAACAATATAAAAGTAGCTTAGAGCCGTTTACGTTGGAATATGCGGAAGAAGTGACGGGAATTTCTAAGGACACGCTGATCAAGGTTGCTGAAACGATTCATCAATCTAAAACAATGGTCATTTGCTGGGCGATGGGAGTCACTCAACAGCAGCGCGGAAGTGATACGAGTACTGCCATTTCCAATTTGTTATTAGTGACAGGCAATTACGGCAAACCGGGCACTGGAGCCTATCCGCTACGCGGCCATAACAATGTTCAAGGGTGCAGCGACTTCGGAAGCATGCCGAACTTTTTCCCGGGATATGAAAAGGTAGCGGATGAAAAAGTCCGCAGCCGTTATGAAAAAGCTTGGGGTGTGACATTGCCTAAAAATCCGGGTAAAGACAATCATCAAATGGTTAAAGCGATTCATGAAGGCGCTCTGAAGGCATTATATGTGACTGGCGAAGATATGGGGATTGTCGATGCCAATATCAATCAAGTCGGCGCCGCTTTTGAAAAGCTGGAATTTTTCGTTGTGCAGGACTTATTTTTAACAAAAACGGCCCAATATGCAGATGTTGTGCTGCCGGCCAGCCCAAGCTTAGAAAAAGAAGGAACTTTTACCAATACAGAACGCCGGATTCAGCGATTGTATGAAGCATTGCCGCCTCTTGGAGATTCGAAGCCTGATTGGCAAATTTATTGTATGCTGGCGAAAGCGCTGGGCTTCAATTGGGATTATCAGCACCCTGGAGAAATTATGGAAGAAGCAGCGTCGCTCGCACCGCTTTTTGCCGGTGTTTCCTATGACCGTTTAGAAGGATTTTCAAGCTTGCAATGGCCTGTTGAGAAAGATGGAACCGACTCGCCGCTTCTTTATGAAGATCGATTCCCGTTTGCCGATGGAAAGGCACAGCTTTATCCGCTTCAAGTCGATTATTTATATGATGTAGATGAAGAGTATGATCTTCACGTGAACAACGGGCGCTTGCTAGAGCATTTCCATGAAGGGAACATGACGTATAAATCACAAGGAATCAGCCGGAAAACCCCGAACGCTTTTATAGAAATTTCGAAAGAATTGGCTGAAGAACGCCGTATTCAAGAAGGAGCCATTGTCAAGCTTATTTCTAAATACGGCTCTGTAAAAGGCCCTGTTCACATAACGGATCGCGTGCAAAAGCATGAAATCTTTATCCCATTGAATGATACGGGCGAATTGGCTATTAATCGTTTAACAGGCAATCATGCTGACCGCGATACGAACACACCGGCATATAAAGAAATTGCCGTAAAAATGGTCGTATTGAAGGAAAAAGGAGACTCCCCAATTCGTCCAAACAACCATCGAAACGGAAAAAGAAATCCGCAAATTGGGGTCAAAGTAGAGAAGAAATGGGAGCGCAGCGACTACACGTTTCCCGGAAGCAAGGTGAAAATACATGGCTAAACCAATTACAACCATCAAAAAAATCGAAGTGTCACAAGAAGAAAAAAGAAAGCAAAATTTATTAGAAATCGAGCAAGCGTTAGCAGACAATAAAGAGGCAGTTTTAGAAGGCATAGCATGTTTACGGAAGCTTCACGATGCAGGTGTTCTGGAAATCGCCAATGCCCTTTTAGCGCGGAAAGATCAAGTACTAGAAAACGTGGTTAAGGAAGTCAGCAGAAAACCGAACATTGATGTTTTAAAAAATATCGTCAATCTGTTGATGCTGCTGGGAACAATCGATCTCGAAAAGCTGCAGGTAATGACGACAAGAATGAATGCTGGAATACAAGAAGCTGCGGCAAGCGTCAATAAAGAAGAAACAACTTCTTTTTTCCAATTGCTATCGGCTTTAAAAGATCCTGACATCAACCGATCGATTACTATGCTTCTTCATTTTTTAAGAGGAATGGGGAAATCTTAAAGGATTGGCAATAAAAGTGAAGCTTGAAAGTTGCGAGGGAATGCTTTTGTGCCGAAAAACATCCTGATTGGTAAAGAAATTTGCAACCATTATGTGGAAAGACAAAGCCCTTCTCATTCGAAAACGACTGTTGCCTATCGTTCGTAAAGAAAAACTCAAGAAAAGTGCAAAGCGGTCAATCATTCGGAGTTGACATAAAATTAAATATTTGTTATTAAAAAATTGATGATTAGCACTCGATTGATTAGAGTGCTAATTTTTATCTTAATTTTGCACATACGCTTTTTAGAAGGGAGAGGCGGTCATGGAAAAAAAAGAGTTTCAAGCCGAGTCGAAAAGGTTATTAGAAATGATGATCAACTCCATTTATACAAAAAAGGAAGTTTTTTTGAGGGAGTTAATTTCAAATGCAAGCGATGCGATCGATAAAATTTATTACAAAGCACTGACTGATGATTCGTTAACCTTTCAAAAGGATCAATACTACATAAAAGTTATTCCAAATAAAGAAAAGCGGACGCTCACAATCGTTGATACAGGCATAGGCATGACAAAAGAGGAATTGGAAGAAAATCTTGGTACGATTGCTAAGAGCGGGTCGCTCGCCTTTAAAAAAGAAAACGAATTAAAAGACGGCTATGACATTATTGGACAGTTCGGCGTTGGCTTTTATGCCGCCTTTATGGTAGCGGATGTTGTCACTGTCATCAGTAAAGCGCTAGGCAGCGATCAAGCATATAAATGGGAATCAAAAGGCGCTGATGGTTTTACAATCGAACCATATGAGAAGGAAGAGGTCGGAACGGAGATCATACTAAAAATCAAAGAGAATACTGAAGATGACAACTATGACGAATTTCTTGACGAATATCGGTTAAAACAAATCATTAAAAAATATTCCGACTTCATCCGCTATCCGATCAAAATGGATGTCAAAGTACAAAAACCGAAAAATGAGAACGAGAACGAATTTGAAGAGGTTGTTGAAGAACAAACAATCAACAGCATGGTTCCGATTTGGCGGAAAAATAAAAGTGAACTGACAGATGAAGATTATGAAAACTTTTATGCCGAAAAGCATTATGGCTTTGATAAACCGTTAAAACATATTCATATTAGCGTAGATGGGACGGTTCGCTATCAGGCGATTTTATATATTCCGGAAAAAACGCCATTTAATTACTATACAGCAGAATATGAAAAAGGGCTTGAACTGTATTCCAACGGCGTGTTAATTATGAACAAGTGCCCGGACTTACTGCCTGACTACTTCAGCTTCGTTAAAGGAATGGTTGATTCTGAGGACCTATCGTTAAATATTTCAAGAGAGATGCTCCAGCATGACAAGCAATTGAAAATCATTGCGAAAAACATTCAAAACAAAATTAAACGCGAACTAGAAAACCTATTAAAAAATGAAAGAGAAAAATATGAAAAGTTTTATGAAGCATTTGGCAGACAATTAAAGTATGGCGTTTACAGCGATTTCGGCGCAAATAAAGAAACATTGCAAGACTTGCTTATGTTCTACTCTTCAAAGGAGAAAAAACTTGTCACCTTACAAGAATATGTATCAAGAATGCCTGAGGAGCAAAAATATATTTATTATGCAACGGGCGATTCGTATGAACGAATTGAAAAGCTGCCGCAAACCGAGCTGGTTGCAGATAAAGGCTATGAAATTTTGTATTTGACAGAGGATATCGATGAATTTGCGATCAAAATGTTAATGACATATAAAGAGAAAGAATTTAAATCAGTCTCCAGCGGCGACTTAGGAATTAGCGAAGAAGAAAACAAAAAAGAAACTGAAAAAGAACATAAAGAGCTGTTCGAACAAATGAAAAGCATTTTGGGTGATAAAGTAAAGGATGTGCGAGCATCAAAACGGTTAAAAACACATCCTGTTTGTTTATCAACAGACGGCGAAATCACTATTGAAATGGAAAAAGTATTAAATGCTATGCCGAACAGCCAAAACATTAAAGCGGAGAAAGTTCTTGAAATTAATACAGATCACGAAGTCTTTCAAACGCTAAAAGCAGCGTATGAAAACGATCAAGAGAAGCTGAAGCTGTTCACAAACATTTTATATAATCAGGCTTTGCTAATTGAAGGCCTGCCAGTCCAAGATCCTGTTGAGTTTACGAATGACATTTGTAAAATTATGGTTTCTTAAAAATCCAGGGCACATCTAGCGATTTGTCAAAGCTTGAACAATTTGCAGAGTTCAGCGCCACAACCGGAAAAACTTAGCTGGCTGAAAGGTGCACGATTTATAGATAAAGAAGCACAAAGAACCGATTGACTGATGCAAAAGAGCAGCAAGGCATGCAGCGGATGGATTTCGCAGATATGAAAAAGTTTTCATGAAAATGAATGCTTGTTTTAGCTTTTAACGTATGGACATGCGCAAAATAATTAAGAAAGGCAAACCTGTCTTTCCGGCAGAGGCGGAAGGCAGGTTTGTTAATAGTTTGAGCTCTTTTGCAGCTAAGAGTTTTTTTCAAATTCCTTTAACTCCCACTAGGATCGTTTGAGAAGGTTCGTTATACTTGGGGGAGAGAGGAGTTTGGTTATGCTATTTTTTGTTATATTATTTTTTCTTGGACTTTTCATATTCTTTTTAATAAAAGGAAATAAAAATACAAAGGATGTAGCTGTTAAGAAAATCACAGTTCGCTGCCCCGATAGGAAAGCTTCTGCAAAGAATATAAAAATACTCCATCTATCTGATTTACACCTAGAAAACTTATCGATCAGCCCAAAGGAATTAGATGAGCTGATTTCAGCAGAACCAATTGATCTTATTGCACTGACAGGTGATTTTCTCGACCGGAAGAGAAGCATCCCAAAACTTTCCGCATACTTGGAAGTATTGAGAAAAACAAATCCAACGTACGGCACGTATGCTGTGTTCGGCAATCACGATTATGTTTTAAAGGAAGAAGACTTTGAAACTTTGAAAAAAATGCTGCAGCATTACGGGATAAAAACACTACAAAATGAGCACGTGACCATTCAGCTTGAAGAAGAATGCTTGAATATTATTGGCATTGATGATTACACGACAAACCGCAGTTATGTTCAAAAAGCTTTTCACGGAGTAGAAGAAGGAATGCGATTAGTGCTAACCCATGATCCAAGCGTTATTCTTGAAATGGAAAACATTCCGTTTGATTACTTGCTGTCCGGTCATTTCCACGGCGGACAGATCAATTTGCCAAAGCCGTACCATCTTTTTTTCAAAGGCAAGCTTCCAAGAATGAACATTATTAAAGGACTCCATTACCATAACGAGCGGCCGTTTTATATTAGCGAAGGCCTAGGACAAACAGGAGTGAACATCCGAATTGGCAGCCGCCCTGAAATTACGTTTCATCAATTTTCATAGTATTTTTAACATATCTCTAAAATTGTAATGTTAAGATTGTGAAGTTTTCCCTACTATGTTGAAGATGATTCAATAGCTAAAGCAGGATGAACTCCTGCTTTTTTCTTTTTGCAAAAAAGAGTTTATTTTCTTGTATCTTTAATAAAGTCAGCTTTCCGTTTATTTGTTATTTATAAAAGGTTAATCACAGAATCTACTAAGATCCACATTTGCTAATAACTAAAGTTAAATTTACGCTTTTCCTCTAATAGAAATGCATGAATCGATGAAAAAATATAAAGCAATCACACCTTTTGCTCCCATTGTAAAAATGAATAAACAATACTTGCTGCTTTTCCATTGTTCAGCGTGTTGATCAATCGGAATTTTCAACGATCTTGAGTTCACAAAGAATTTTTTGTGAGCGCTTATTAGTTTTTTAACTTCATCCTTTCACTCGTTTCTCCGTTTTTTTGTAGATGACTTTATTTCTGAACGCCTATAAACATGGTATACTCTTCCTATAAGGAGGCGGAGAAAAGATTTTTTTTCACGATTGGGGTATTTAATGGAGAAAAAGCAAAAAACTATTTCTAATCGCAAGTGTTAGCAGGAGCCTTAAAGGGAGAAAGTAAAGATTTCAAAAATATTTGCGGCTGCAACGTTCTTATTGCCGTTTCCCTTTGAATTGGCTGGTGATTAAGTTTGTCGCCTTCTTTTTACATAGCGACGCAGTCATTGAAGCGATGACAGAAGAAGTGATTTAGAAACGGAGGTTTTTTATGCTGCCAAAAACGATCGATCAATTGGATCAAATTCGGGAAGAATGCCGTAAATTAGTGAATAGACGTTCATCTGTTTCTGCTATTGCTGCAGCTGTTCCAATTCCGGGTATTGATGTGACGGTGGATGCTGCACTTGTGAAAGATCTGCTAAATGAGATTAATCAAAAGTTTGGTTTATCAAAAGAGCAAGTTGATCAATTGGATGCGAAAACAAAAGAGCTCATTATTGTTCTGGCAACTTCATTAGGAAATGAACTCATCGGAAGAAAAATTGGCAAAAAATTGGTGCTGAGCTTGGTGAAAAAAGCAGCAACCCGGATGGCGGCAAAACAGACGAGCAAACTTATTCCTCTCATTGGAATAGGGGTTTCGGCCGGGATCAGCTTTGCGACGATGAAATATTTAGGAAATAAGCATATTGATGATTGCTACAAATTAGTTAAGCAATATATCGAACAGGAGGCGTCATCAACAATTTTGTCATAACAAGACGGTTTTGTTTTTTCTTATCTAAATTAAATGGCTGAGAGGAAGGTTCAATATTCGCTCACGTCAACTGAGTTGAAAAAAATTCAATTGATATTTCTAAATGAAAACATTTTTATTTTATCGTATGGAAGAAGCTAAATTATTTTTAGTTGATACGTTCTAGCGTATTTAGTATGGATCATGATTTACGATTTTCACTCATTGAAAAAGGCTGGCTCGGATCCATGAGCCAACCTTAAAGTTTTTATATTCCAGGCAAAATTCCTGAAAACAGGCTGAGTATATAAACCATGGTGAGGGATGTTAAGCCTGCCAAAAATCCTCCGATCGTCCATGCTTTTAAAGTTTGGACTATCGTAAGTTTTCCGAATTTGTTCACGACCCAAAAACCAGAATCGTTCGGAAGTGAAAGGCCGATTGCTCCTGAGCATATGGCTAAACCAAGCAGGATGGGTGAGACCCCAAGATCTCCCGCGGCAGGTCCTAAAATGCTGGAAGTCGTCACTAAAGCAACAGTAGCAGAACCTAACGATGCGCGCAAAATTTGTGAAAAAATAAAAGCTAATAAAAGTACCGGAATGCTCCAGCTTTGCATCGTTTCGATTAGATGGTCTCCTATCCCGCTTTCATTAATAACAGCTCCAAAAGCTCCTCCGGCACCGGTTATTAAAATAATAATACCTGCCGAATTAATGGCTTGTGAATACAGTTGCTGATAAGGTATAGAAATATATGGCTTAAGGATGATAATAGCTGCTAATACACTTATTAGTAAAGCAACATTTTTTTCGCCGATAAACCCTAAAACGGCTGAAATTGGTGTATTTGGAAATAATAATTGTGAAAGGGTATTCAATAAAATTAAAATGATTGGAAGAGCCAGCATGAATAAGGATAAACCTGTGCTGATCTCTTTTTTCGGCTTTGGATTATTTTCATCGGTTCCTGCATTTTCGTCAAAATCGCCTGAAGGATTGACTCGTTTTCCGATGAACAATCCGTATAAGTAGCCGCCAACCAGTGTTGCAGGAATCGCGCAAATGATGGCATATAAAATGAACAGCCCTAGATCAGCATTAGTATTTTCCGTTACAACGAGCGGACCTGGTGTCGGCGGCACCATGCTGTGGGAAACGATTAATCCAATTCCTAAAGCGGTTACAAAAGATACAACAGATATTCCTGTTTTTTTCGATAAACTTTTGATCAAACCGCTTAGTATGACAAATGCTGCATCAAAAAATACGGGAATTGACACAACAGTTCCAGTTAATCCTAATCCTGCAACAGATCGGCGGTTTCCGAAGCCCTTTAAAACAGCTTGTGCTATTTTTTCAATGGCACCTGATGCAGCCAAAAATTCTCCAAAAATAACGCCTAGACCGATTAAGATTCCGACGCCCATTAAAGTATTTCCGAAACCGCCTGAAACAATTCCAGCAACTTCATTCAATTTGAACCCCATTATAAGTGCGGTTATAATAGCAATGGTAATGAGTGATAAAAACGGGTCAACTTTCAGTTTTAAAATAAGGAAAAACAAGAATGCCAATGCGAATATGAATACTAAAATTAACATATTTCCAGTAAGCATTATTCTTTCACTCCTTCCAATTTTGTTACAATATCTTTCAGTGTGGAGGGAGCACCGACATTCCCTGGAAAAATAATATAAGGTAAATTAGGGAATTTGCTTTCAGTGCCAATCTGCCACACAGGTATACCAGGTGCGATTTGGCCGGCAATGTTTGCACGTTTTACTCCCAATCCTTTTGTACCGATGTCGCTTGATGTGATACCGCCTTTGGCAATAATATATTTAGGCCTTATAGCAAAATTAGAAACGATGCTGGTTACTCCATCAGATATTTTGACAGCAAGTTGTAATTCTTCTTCCGCATCCTCTCCTAATTTCAGCAGTTCTCTTCTCGTGTAGATGACGGTGGTGATACCGTTTTTTACTTTTTGTTCTGCTTCCAAGCGGACACGATCGATTTCTTTTTTGAATTTTTCTTGATTCAACACGAGATGACTATCAAGCTCAATAAAATGAAGAGTTGACAATTTTTTTAATTGGTTTAGCTGTTCAGTCGTTTTTTTTACGTGTGAACCAATTAAAATAAGGCCGCCATTGCTATGATTTTCCTCAATTAATTCTTCTTTTGTAAGTAGTGGACGGGACTTTACATTTCCAATGATTTTTGTAAAGGAGGCTGCCGTCCGAAACAAAAACTGTTTACCATTTTGAATTGCTTTGATCAGGGCAGATGCAAAAACGGAAACGTCTTCTTCTGCTATAGCGTTAACAACAACTTTGTTAAAATTTGATACGGACATTAATTGGTGGTATATTTTATCAATATTTATTGCGCGAATATCATCTAATGAAATATAGGTAACAGAATCTTTCGTATATTCACCTTTTGTTTTTTCTTCAATCCATTCGCCTAAATGGCTTGAACAATAACCAAATGTCCGGTCGTTTGCAAATTCTGTCTCCCCAACGGGAATGAGAACCCCATCTTGGTCAACATAGTGAGTGTTTTGGACTGTTAATCTGCCTCCTTCTCTAAAAAACGGTATTAAAACTTCTCCATCTATTTTTCGTCCTGCTTTTTGCTCAATTGTTTCGCGGAGTACTTTAGTTTCCAGAGGATAGTGACCTCTTAAAGTTGAATCTCCTCTGCTGATTAAAATATAGGGACGTTTGTATTTTTGAGAAATCTCTTCAATTGTAACGGCAATCTCTTGATGAACTTGCTTGGTTTTCTCCTCAGTAAACGCTCTAGAGTTTGTTAAAATAAAAAACATTTGATTGTCTTCTTGAAATCCTTGTTCGATTGCTTTATATGACCAGTCCGTGTAAACGGGAATGCTGTGAACGGTCTGTACTCCAGTAGGATCATCATCAAGCACAATAATTTTGTGATTGAATTTCGAATTATATTGAGACCACTCGTTTTGAATCATGTCGAGATCGACTGTAGGGTAGGAGGAAATCACTTCCGACGTCTTGAGCATAGCTTACACTCCCTTTTTCACTTCAAAATTTGCCAATTTCTCATAATATTGAATTAAACCGGCATGATCATCACCAGCTTTTCCATCTATCTTTAATGCATGAAACATTTCTAATACTTGGGAGGTTAGAGGGATGGGCGTGCCAATTGAACGTGCTGCTTCCACAACATTTGTTAAATCTTTTAAGTTAATATCGATTCTTCCGCCCGGAGTGAAATTGCGTTCTAAAATGAGCGGCACTTTTGCATCTAACACAGCGCTTCCTGCAAGCCCCCCTCGAATCGCTCGATACATTTTTTCAATATCGATTCCTGCTTTTGCAGCTAAAATTAAAGCTTCAGACATTGCTGCGATATTGACGTTGACTATGATTTGATTTGCAAGTTTAGCAGTTGTGCCAGCCCCATTTTCTCCGACTAAAGTTATGTATTGCCCCATGCATTTAAATAAATCTAAAACTTTTTTAAAAACTTCTTCTTTTCCTCCAACCATAATCGCCAAAGTGCCATCGATTGCTTTCGGTTCTCCTCCGCTCACTGGTGCATCCAACATATCAATCTCTTTTTCTTTTAAAATTTGCGCCAGTTCTTTTGAAACAACAGGAGAGATCGAGCTCATATCCACGACTATCGTACCTTTGGAAGCTCCTTCCACAATGCCGTTTTCACCTAGAATGACGCTTTTTACATGTTCAGAATTGGGCAGCATAGTAAAAATGATGTTACTTTTTTGCGCCACTTCTTTTGGAGAGGCAGATGATATTGCACCTTCCTGCACCAACTGTTGAACGGCTTCCTCGTTAAGATCATAAACAGTGACTTCATGACCTTTTTTCATAAGGTTTCTAACCATTGGTTTTCCCATGATGCCGATACCGATGAATCCAATCATTGAAGTAACCCCCCAGTAGTAAACGTTTTCTTTTGAGTCTAATTGTACACAATTTAATTAAATTTGTATACAAAAAAATTAAAAATGAATACAAAAAACTTGTGTACTTTTAATATTGTTAATGACAATTTATACTATTCATTAGAGATTATTCAGAGGAGACGATTGCTTTGACAAAAAAGACACCGAAACATGCATACATTAAATCTTATGAATATATAAGAGATAAAATATTAAATGGGGAGTTGCCAAGAGGAACAAAGCTGACAGAAGAAAGAATTGCGGAAGAATTGGGTGTGAGCAGAACGCCTGTAAGAGAAGCGATTCGCAAGTTGGAGCAAGAAGGTCTGATATTGCAAAAAAAAGTAGTAAATCCAACGGACAGTGACTTGCGAAACATTTTTCAAGTCAGAATTTTGCTTGAAGGATATGCGGCTCGCTATTCTGCAACTTATATGAGTGAAGAAAGTTTAGAAGAATTATGGAAATGCATAGTCACAGCAAGAACCGGAACGACTGAAGAAATCATGGAAGCAAATGAAAAATTTCATAATATTATTGTTCAAACAAGCAACAACCCGTTTATGATTGATATCATTGATCGGATGCAATCCATAATCTATTTATTTAGGAAGACGGTTGTTTATTATAAAAGGCCTTTTTTGATTGATGAACATGAACAAATCTATAAAGCCATATATCATCATGATGGAGATGAGGCGGAAAGATTAATGAAAGAGCATTTGCAGAAAGATTTAGACTTTTGTTTGCATTATTTTCAGCAGTGAGGAAATATTTATTTCGAACAAAATTTAAATATACATGAAAAAATATTATCGTTGCAATGTGTTGAAAGAAGATGATATAGCCCCCATAGCTGAGGGGGCTATTGTTGAAGAGAAGATTTTCGATCGTGCTCCAAACTTTTCGGCTTTCTGGCAAAACGATGCTGTACAAAGAGGCAATATAAAACTAAACCTACCAACACATAAAGCGAAGTGTAAAAATATAAAGATGTAAATCCAGTAAAGACAACAACTGCTCCAGTTAAAAACGATCCGAGACCGATGCCGATGTCGAAGATCGATAAAAATGTGCTGAGAGAAGCCGCTCTTCTCTGTGGAGGGACAATTTGTATAGCCATTGTTTGGAAGCTTGGAAATAAGGTTCCCCATCCAAGACCGATAAATACTGCACTTAACAAATAGATGAAGGATGTATTTGCCATGCTCAATATAAATAATCCAAAGGCAAATGAAACGATGCAAGGGATAACAATGACATTTGCGCCGTATCGGTCAAACCACCGTCCGGTAAACGGCCGGGAAATGAGCAAAACGATTGCATACACGACGAAGAATAAATTCGAACCGGCGCCAAGATTCATTTTTTCCGCAAAAACGGAGACGAACGATAATACAGTCGAATAAGCAAAAGCTAAAAAGGCAGCAATCAACGCAATGCGGAATGCTGATACCTCTACAAGTTTTTCAAAGCTGAAATTCACTTTGAAAAGTTCTCTTTTATTTAGTTTTGGCTTCATTTCATGCAGGTTAACTATTCCCCCGGTCAAAAGCGCCCCAACGGAACAAATAAGGGCAATGACGAGCATGACAAAAGAACCCCAATGGTCTAACGAGGTAAGCCCTAAAAATGGTCCAATCACCATGGCGACATTGGAAGATAAAATAAAATATCCCATTCCTTCTCCTTTTTTCGATTCCGGCACGATATCTGCCACAATCGCCCCTGTTGCGGTTGTCGCGATCCCGAAACCGATTCCATGAAGAAAACGAATGATCAATAATAAGACAATTGAACTGACAAATAAATAAGAAATAGAGGCGATCAGGAAAATGACCAAGGAAATAATCAACATTTTTTGTTTTCCAAGCTTCTCCATAAATTGGTCGACGAACGGGCGAGTCACGATCGCAGCAAATAAATAAACCATTGCTATTAAGCCAGCCTCAGCTTCACTGCTTTTTAAATCTTGAATGACAAAGATCGGCAAGGTGACCAGCAAATAATAATAGTTTATAAAAAGAAAAAAATTACAAATTGAAATACTAAAAAAATTTTTCGTCCATAATTTTGCTTCTTCCATATTTGTCCCTTCTTTGAAAAAAATCATTTTTTCAGACTTTTTAAACAACAAACTAATTGTACACCTTTTTTTAAAAAAATAAAAGAATCGTGCAAATGGTATGAAGAAAGCGGTGAAACGAAGGCTATCCATTGTTTTTCACCGCTTTCTATTAAAATATTTTTTATAAGTTCAAATTTTTACGTCAGGCTTCTCTATTCATATATTAATTGATTTGTTTAGTCGTTTTGTCATAGCTATAAAGGAAATCGGCCACTTCATAGTCTTGCGGAGTTCTTTGTTCAAAAATAGTGTTTCTGAGCAGTGTTGCAACAGGATCTTCAGTATGAAGAATTTCACCCCATGTCCGAGCGCTCGTTTGTACTTTTGCTGTACGCGGCAGCCGCTCTTTCTGAAAATCGGCGAATGCTTGCTCATAGCTGTCCGGATATTTTTTGAGCATATCTGCAAGATAAGAAGCATCTTCAAGCGCCTGGCAGCCTCCTTGAGCTAAATATTGCAGCATAGGATGAGCTGCATCGCCAAGCAATGTAACCTTCCCTTTTGTCCAATTGTTAATTGGCAGCCTGTCATACATCGGCCAGCGAATTTGCCGTTGTATAAATGTTAAGGCATTTTTCACATCCGGATGGCATCCTTTAAATCGTCTGTCCATTTCTTCAGGTGTGCCCCAATCATCGGAATTTGCCTTATAATTGTAAGATTTAAACACGACCACTTGATTATAAAGCTCTCCGCGTCTTACTGGATATTGTACTAAATGCAAATAAGGGCCGATCCACATGACGACATCGTCTAAGTTTGCGTTTGAAATTTCGGAAATCGGTATGGTTCCTCTGTAAGCAACATATTCAGAGCAAATGGGTTCGTCATCAACGAAATATTTTCTAAGCTTTGACCAAAGTCCGTCTGCTCCGATGACGGCATCAGCCGTGAACATTTCTCCGCTTTGGCTGTAAACAGAAACAACGTCATGTTCTTGCTTGACAGTCTCAATTGTTTGGTTGTTTTTGAAGCGGACCATACCTGTTTTCTTGCAAGCTTCAAGCAAAATTCGGTGGAGATCCGAACGGTGCAAAACGAGATACGGATGTTTGTATCGGGCTTTGAATGCTTCGCCAAGGTCCATTGCTGACAACTCATTTGCCGTATAAACATCTTTTAGCACAAGACGTTTTGGAAATACAGCAACTTTTGAAATTTCCTCCATGACTCCAAATCGTTTCAGCACAGCGGTTGCATTTGGAGCCAATTGAATGCCTGCTCCGACCTCACCAAACTGAGGAGCTCTTTCCAAAACTAATGAAGTTTTTCCGGCTTCCGCTGCCGCTAGAGCAGCCGAAAGACCGCCTATCCCCCCGCCGACAATGATTAAATCTGTTTGACTGCTTTTCATATATTGATCCCCCTTATTAGAATGAAAAATGAAATGAATCGACAATTGCTTCAAGTTCACTTTTTACAAAATTCAATTTATAAGGCTGGTGTAAACTATCTTTTACTTCTTGATAACCGTTTTGACTGCTCAAACGTTTCTTCAAGTATTGGCAAATCATTTGTTGAGAATAAAATAGCTTTCTTCTTCTGCAACGTGTTCATGCCACGACCAGTTCGGGACAACGAAAAAATCTCCTTTTTCCCAGTTAAATCGAGTGCCGTCAATGATCGTATAACGGAGCATGATAAATCGATGTGTGCATATGTCTATGGGCGTTCGAATGGAACCCTTTCGGAAGCTTTTGCATCCATGCAGCAATAGTCGGGAAAATTGTATGGCCTAAAAGCATTCCTTAGGCAATACATTTTGCTTAAATTTTTAACGGCGCCTACTCTTGATCTGTGTTACTAGAAAACGTGACTAATGAAAAATTGGAAGCGCATTCAATGTTTTGAAAAATGGTAGTGTTAGCCTTTCACTTTCGGGTCATAAAATCCACTATTAGATAACATTGTTATTTAATAATAAAAATAAATAAATATTTTAAAATTGTCAACTTTAATAAAATAAAAATTTTTCAGTTATTTTATTGTGTTTGATTTTTTCAAAGTTCCTTGTTACATTCATGTTTATAAAAGAATTTGGATATTGGGTTAAAAAATGGATTAAAAGGGGAAGAGAAATGCAGCAGCAAAAAAACGTACAAATCATTCAATCGTTGCAAACTGGCGTGCAAATTTTAGAGATTATTGCAAACAATGATCATCCGTTAAAATTTACGGAAATTCAGGAGTTGTCCGGCATTACAAAAAGCAACCTCTATAAATATTTGAACACATTGACGCAGCTTGGATTGTTGTATCGGGATAAAAGACATGGAACATATTCATTGGGAGGAAAATTTATTCAATACTGTTCGGCTGCAATTGGCAGCAAAGATGTGATCGGCAGGGTGACGCCGTACTTAAGAGATATCAGCCGCTACACAGCCCAAACATCGCTGCTTACAGTTTGGACGCATGAAGGGCCGGTTATCGCAAATATTTGGAATGCCAACTACGGTCTAAATATCGGAGCGCAAATTGGAACACGGCTGCCTTTAATGTCTGCCACAGGGAAAATTTTCGCTGTTTTCAACAAAACGCCTGAAATTGAGATTAAGGAATGGAAGTTAAAAGAGTTAAGCAAATTGACGGAAGAACAACGGAAGGAATTTGAAAAGGAGCAAGTTGAAATTGAAAAAACGTACTTTGCTTACGCAGCAGAGCCTTTAGTGGAGCACGTTTCGTCATTTAGTGTGCCGATTTTAGATTTTAATCATGATCTTGTAGCCTCCATAACATTGGTAGGCTTCACGAAGCTGATCCCGCATAAGCCGACGGATGAAGTGAGCCAATACGTCATAAAATGCGCTCGCGAATTATCTGAATCCTTTGGATTTAAAAGCGGGAAGTAGCTTTCTAGCTGGAAAGCTGCTTTTTTATTTTTAATTATTAGAAAATAATAAATATTAAAAATGGTTTGACATAGAGAGCAGATAAATTATAATATAAATGAAACGAATTCACTATTTCAATAATAAATGTTTTTTAATGTTTATTATTGAAAGCGTTTCATTTTTTGGTACCTGCAAACTTTTATTAACAAAGTTGATTTAAAAAAGGGGGATTTTTACATGAAGAAAATGAGAATTATGAGGTTGCTTGTCATGCTGTCCATTTTAGTCATCATTCTTTCAGCATGCAGCGGCAATAACGCAAACGGGGATGAGAAAAGCTCTGAAAAAGGCGGTGACGTATACACTTTTAAAGTAAGCCATGTGACACAAGAATCTCACGTCTGGCATCAAACTGCTTTGAAATTCGGGGAAGAGCTGGAAAAGCTTTCAGACGGAAGAATGAAACTGGAAATTTACCCTGCTTCTCAGCTCGGACTGGAAAAAGATATGGCACAGCAGCTTGAAACTGGCTCATTAGATTTTGGTTTTCTGACAAACGCTTATATGAGTACGCGCCAAGATTCATTAAACGCTTGGTTTATGCCATTCACGTTTAAAAATTTAGAAGAAGCGGTGAAAATGAGAGAATCGGAAGCTGCAAAGCAGATGTTGGAGGATCTGAATTCACAAGGGCTTGTCGGACTTGATTTTATTTTTGCCGGAAACCGCCACATTTTGATGAAAAACGGGCATGTCTCTTCTCCGCAAGACTTGAAAGGGAAAAAAATTCGCATTATTGGCAGCCCGGCTATTCAGGAATTTTGGGAAAAAGTCGGCGCTGGTCCAACCGCAATGCCGCTTTCTGAAGTATATACTTCTTTGCAAACTGGTGTCATCGATGGAATTGACATTGATTTAGATGCGTTAGTAACGGAAAAATATTATGAAAATGCTGAAAATTTAACGTTGACAAACCATATAACGTTCCCATCTGTTATTGTGATGAGTCAAAAAACATATGGCAAGCTAACGACTGAAGATCAAGAAATTGTGAAAAAAGCATTAAAAGCAGCAGCAGATTGGGGTGTTCAAGAAGCAATTCAACGAGAGAATAAGAACTTGGAGGAATTAAAAAAGCATGGAGTTAAAGTAAAAGAACTTACCGATACCTCTGCTTTTGATTCGATCGCAAAAGAAGTGAAGGACAAATATGCTGAAAAATCACCAGTTATTAAAAAGTTCTTAGAGGAAGCGAAACAATAACGGGGGAGTTTTTATGAAGTTTATCCATAGCCTGAGTGAAATCTTACACAGTATTGAAAAAATTTTGGCGATCATTTTATGCATTTTTATGCTCATTTCATTATCTTTAGGTGTTTTCTATCGCTATTTCTTAAGCTCTCCTTTAAACTGGTCAGACGAAACCGCCATTTTTTCATTAGCATGGTTAACTTTTATTGGGGGAAGCATGAGTATTAAACGGCAGAACTCTGCTGCCGTTACTCTTTTTATGGATAAAATGAATGGAAAAACAAAAAAAGTTTTGATTGGCATCAGTTTGCTTTCCGTCCTTCTTTTCGCCTTGTATATTTTCTATTTATCTGTCATGTGGCTGTCATCATCTAATATAATGATTCAACGCTCCAATTCGATGCAATTGCCGATGATTATTCCATATTTGAGCGTACCTGTTAGTTTTTTCTTTATTAGCATTCATACGCTCGATTTGATTTTAAAAAATTTCCAAGGCAAAAAGGAGGCATTGTAATATGACTATCGCACTGTTAATCTTTATTATTCTCCTCCTTTTACAAGTACCGATTGCTTTTGTACTTGGAATCACGACGATTCTCTATATATTGTTAACTGGAAATACGGGTTTGTTATCAACAGCGCCCCAACGGTTATATTCAGGCCTTGAAAGTTACGGTCTACTTGCGATTCCGCTGTTTATGATGGCAGGGGAGTTAATGAATTCCGGCGGCATAACAAAGCGTTTAATTCGCTTTGCTACGACTCTTGTTGGGCATTTTAAAGGTGGATTGGCATATGTGAATGTCGTTTCGAATATGCTGCTTGCATCCATTATAGGGTCAGCTACAGCTCAAATTGCTATGATGAGCAAAATTATGGTGCCTTCAATGGAAAAGGAAGGATATTCAAGGGAATTTAGCGCCTCCACGACAGCAGCCGCAGGTCTTTTAGGTCCCATTATTCCGCCAAGCATGCTGTTTATTATCTATGGCGTTTCGTCAGGAGCATCGATCGGTTCAATGTTTTTGGCAGGAATTATGCCTGGAATTTTATTGGGGATTGCCTTTATATTACTAATTGCATACACAGGCTACAAGCAGAAGTGGCAGACGCATGAACGCGCTAAAATATCCGTCATGTTCCAATCTTTCTTGAATGTGATTCCTGCACTGTTAGTACCGTTTATAATTATTGTCGGTATTTTAAGCGGTGTTTTTACTCCTACGGAATCAGCAGCGTTTGCATGTGTTGTAGCGTTAGTTGTCGGTTTTTTTATTTATAAAGAACTGAAAATTAAAGATCTTCCAACTATTATGATTAATACAGCTATTTCAAGTGCTATCATTACTATGCTCATCGCAATGGCAAATTTATTTGGTTGGATGCTTTCATTTGAGAGAATTCCTCAAACAATTGCATCCTGGATGACTTCTTTAACTGAAAATCCGTTCCTGTTTCTTCTATTAGTTAATATTTTTCTATTAATTGTAGGAATGTTTATGGACGGAATCGCTGCATTGATTATACTTGTACCGATATTTACGCCAATCATTGCAAACTATGGAATTGATCCAATTCATTTCGGAGTAATTATTTGTATAAATTTAACAATTGGTCTCCTTACACCTCCAGTTGGAGCGGGGCTTTACCTTGCTTCTTCGTTGGGAAATGTCAAGCTGGAAGCCTTAACGAAAGCCATTTTGCCATTTTTGGTCGTGTCCATTATTGCATTGTTCATCATTACTTATTGGCCGCAGATGGTTCTTTGGCTTCCGAATATAATCAAATAATTGCCCATTAGCTCTAGCTTCAAAGATTTCTGGACATTTCGATAAACGTTTGATTTTGGGACAAACCCGTATTCAAGAAAGAGCGGGTTTGTTTTTGTTTGTTGGAAAGACAAAAAGCTGGAAGTATTAGAGAGTTTTTCTTTAAAGATGCATTTTCCTTTGTGCAGAAAAATAGATGCAGCGAGGAATATCGGTTTTTCTTGAAACTGCTAAACAGTTTGCACAAATTGAAGGAAAAAACCATTCCTACTATTTGTCGTGTATGAGGTTCATTCACAAGATAAAAAGCGCTTTTTACGAATCATTTAGCAAAGGGGGAGAGGAAAATCTAAATTTCGAGCCGTCTCATATTATGACAACTATCAAGCATCCATCACATTATGCAGGTCATATGCAGAAGCTGGCGTTGATGGAAAGTATCGGTCAGAGAAGAAATTTGGAAAAGATTATAATCAAAACAAATGAGGCTTGCATGAAAGTTTAATAGAACGAAACTTTCTGTAAGCCTTTTTTTAGCGTGATGACAAATATTAAGCAGATGAATTGAAATGAGGAAAGAATGCACGGGCACTGCTGAGTGAGGTATCCGCCCAGTTTTTAGAAAATAAATTCTGACTATTGACAATATTAATTTTATTTTTTAATATCGAATTAAGTAATTAAGTTCCCTATATCAGGAACAAATAAAAAATTTTATTTTTTTAGGATTGGTGGAAACGCATACATGATCATTAGTTTTGGATCAATTTTATTTTTCGGGAGGGTTTCCTATGAGCAAAAAAGAAGTCATCACGGACACAGAATTAAAAGAATATTACGATGGGATGAAAAATAGTTATTTAGGTCCGCTATGGTATGATTTAGGACACATGGTGACGAAAGAGCCTGTTCATGATGTGGAGCCATATTTATGGAAGTGGAAAACGATCCGCGATTATGTTATGAAGGCGGGAGAAATTTTAGAACCTGGAAAAGATGCTGAGCGGCGCGTTGTTTATTTGCAAAATCCTAATCTATTAAAACATGGATTAGTCGGATATGGGACACATACGTTGTATGCCGGAATCCAGCTATTGCTGCCGGGAGAATTTGCTCCTTCGCACCACCATTCTCAAGGAGCGATCCGTTTTATTATTGAAGGTTCTGGAGCTTATACAGCTGTGAATGGGGAAAAAGTGTACATGGAACGGGGAGATATGATTCTTACTCCTGCATGGACATGGCATGAACATAAACATGAAGGAACTGAACCGATGATTTGGCTGGACGGTTTGGATGTAGGACTTGTGAAAAATTTGGCTGCTTCTTTCTTCGAACCTTATGAAAATGGATTTTACCCTGAACAGCCGCCTGAAAATTATTCAACTGAAAAATTTGCAAAAGGTGCGTTCGTCCCGAAAGGCAAAAAAGAAAAGCCTGGGTATCCGTCTCCTATTATTGGCTACAAATGGGAGCGCGCTAAATATGTTTTAGAGCAAATGAGTAAATCGCCAAAGGAAAACGAAGATCCGTATGATGGCTATGCGATTGAATACATCAATCCGACAACAGGAGGATCGGCAGATGAAAGAATCGGTTCGATGATGCAAAGATTGCTGCCGAACCAGCATACGAAAGCGCATCGCCATGTGCACAGCGCCATTTACCATGTTCTTGAAGGAAAAGGATATACAGTCATTAACGGACAAAAATTTGAATGGGAAAGAGGAGACTTCTTCATTCTGCCGCCGTGGAGCTGGCATGAGCATGTCAATGAAGGATCGGAGGACGCCTATTTGTTCTCATTCAATGATAAGCCTGTTATGGACATTCTTGGATTAGAATATGAAGAGGCCCATCCGGAAGGACATCAAAAAATTGAAAAAGTATTTACTCCAGGCCCGTAAATAGATTAAAAATTGTGCAGAAGCGATTTAAGTGAGGAGTGTGCCTATGAAAATTGCCATTTTTAATGATAATCGATTAGGAATCGTAGCAGGCCAAAAAGTTTCAGATGTAACAACTACCGCTGACTGGGATCAATCAAAGCCGCATGAATCATTAGTAAGGCTGATGGAAAATTTTGATTCGTTAAAAGATACACTGGAAAAGGCAGCTCAAGAAGGAAAACAGTACGATCTTGAAGAAGTAGTTTTTAGAGCGCCTGTCCCTTCACCAAGCAAAATATGGGCTGCTCCTGTTAACTATAAAAAGCACCAAGAGGAGATGAACAAACAATTTAACAACGCTCCGAGAACGATTGAAGAACTTGCGCTGTTCTTAAAAGCTCCGTCATCTGTTTCAGGTCCGTCCGATCCGATTTTGCTTCCATTTAAAGACAGAAGAACAGATCATGAAGCAGAACTCGGATATGTCATCGGCAAAAAAGCGAAAAATGTTAAATATGAAGATGCAAAAGATTATATTTTCGGCTATTTCGCCTTATTGGACATTTCCATCCGGGGAAATGAAGAGAGAACATGGAGAAAATCTTTTGATACATTCACACCGATCGGTCCATGGATCGTGACGGCTGATGAGATTGAAAATCCAAATGATCTTTCATTGAAGCTCTGGGTCAATGAAGAATTGCGCCAGGACGGAAGCACGAAGCATTTAATTTATGATTGCTACAAATGTTTAGAAGTCGCCTCGACTTATTCGACATTAAACCCTGGGGATATTATCGCAACCGGAACTCCTGAAGGTGTCGGACCGATCCGTGATGGAGATGTCGTCCGCATTCAAGTTGGAAGTGTGGGGGAATTTTCTGTAAACGTGAAATTTGCAGATGAGAATTAGAAGGTGGAAACATGAAAAATATTTATACGTTTAGAGTAGTGTGGGGAGATACAGACGCTGCTGGCATCGTGTTTTACCCGAATTTTTACCGATGGATGGATCAAGCCTCGCATGAATTGTTGCGCTCCGCAGGCTTTCCTGTGGCGAAGCTGCAATCGGATGAAAAGATCATTACACCGCTTTTAGAAGCATTTTGCCAGTTTAAATCACCTCTTCTTTATGATGATGAGGTAGCTGTCCATTCTGAAGTAGTAGAAGTTAACAACAAAGTTTTCAAAATCAAGCATACGTTTAAAAAAGGGGATCAAGTTGTAGCAGAAGGCCATGAAGTGAGAGCATGGACATCTGTCGCAGAAGATCGGCCAAAAGCAGTGCCTGTTCCTGAACATGTCAAAAACATCTTTTTGTCTTAATTTTAAGCTGAAGGCAAAGGTTGTTTTTGACAAACTCAATCGGAAAACCGCCATTTATGTAAGAAGGCGGTTTTCCGTCTACTTTTGATGGGGGGGGATTTGAATGGCAGCAAACCGGATGACTGAAAATGTGCTGATTCATGAATTGATTGAAGAATCGGCAAAAAAATTTAAAGACCGTGTTGCTTTTGCAGAAGGGGACAATTTCTATACTTTTGAAGACTTGAATCAATTGTCATTAAGATTGGCGAGGCATTTTATACAGCTAGGTTTGAAGAAAGGCGATGCCATCTCTGCACAGCTGCCCAATTGCTGGGAATTTGTTGTCGTACATCTTGCTGCATCGAGAATTGGGTTAGTGTTTAATCCGCTCAGTCCAAACTACCGGAAAAAAGAGCTGCAATATATGCTTTCACATTGTGAAGCGAAAGCGTTTGTAACAATTGACAATTGGAAGGGATTCAATCATGAACAACTTGCTCATGAATTGAAGGCTCAGCTTCCTCATTTACAGCATGTTTTGGTGGCAGGGGAAAAGAAGAATGACCGCAGCATAAGTATCACAGCTTTGCTTGAATCAGAACCTGATTCCGTTTCTGATCAAGACATACATGAAAACTTACCGGCTTTTGATGATCCGTGCATCATATTATTTACATCAGGTACAGAGTCCAATCCGAAAGGAGTTCATCATACATTCCGGACATTTGTTCCGTGCCATCTGCTAAATGGCAAGGAGTATCAAATAACGGACAATGATACCATTTTATGCTTAACTCCATTATGCCACATGTTTTCACTGCCGATGATTATCATTAGCCTTCGATATGGAGCGAAGCATTTACTTTATCCAGAATATAAATCAAATGAAATTATCGACTTATTGAAAAAAGAAAAAGTATCTTTTTTGACTGCTGCACCCGCACATTTAATTGACTTATTAAGACAGTGCGAACAGCAAAATGTAAGCGGTTTAAATCCTCGACTTATTTTAACTGGGGGAACAAAAATACCGGCGAAAATGGTTCAAGATCTTAGGGCTACATTAAACTGCGATGTAGCTGCTCAGTGGGGCATGAGTGAAATTTGTGCAGGAACCTTTACTCGTCCGGGCGATGAAGCTTCATTAACATGGGAAACAGTTGGCAGACCGGCACCGGTCGGGGAAGTCATCATTGTAGATGAGCGGCACAAACCGCTTCCGACGGGCGAGATAGGAGAAATCGCTTTTAAAGGAGAAAGCTTATTTATTGAATATTATAAAAATCCGCAAGTAACCGCCCAGTCGTTTACGGAAGACGGCTATTTTTTAACAGGGGATCAAGGCTGGCTTGATGAAAAAGGATACCTCCATTTCGTCGGACGGACGAAAGATACGATTAACCGCGGCGGATTAAAATATCATGCTTCAGAAATTGAAGAAGCATTGCAAATGCATCCGAAAATAAAACAAGTGGCAATCGTCAGTGTTCCAGATCCTCGTCTAGGCGAACGGGGCTGCGCCTTCGTCTCTTTGCGAGAAAATGAAACGATTGATCTGGAGGAAATTAAAGAATATTTGCAGGAAAAAGGATTTGCAAAGTATAAGTTTCCAGAATATTTAGTGATTAAAGATGAACTGCCGACCACTCCGTCCGGCAAAATTTCAAAAGGGCTTGTCAGAGCAGAAGCAGCATCCTTATCTGAAAATTAAGCATGTATCAAGGCAGACAACGAGCAAAGGTTGTCTGCCTGTTTTAAACGACATGCTTTGGTCAAACGTGAGCAGAACTCACAAAAGATCAATAAAAAAGTCTGAGAAACCTTTTTTAAAAAGCTGCCCCAATGTTTGCACCAGCAGATCTTATTTTCTGAACAAAAACGGATAAGGGCTACTTTTAATAGGTGCTAGTTCATGTTTTGTGTGCTAGTTCTCTTTTTCATATTAAAAGTTTAAACCCCATTCTTTTTTTGCCACGGATTTTATTTCGTTAATAGCATTTTGCTTTTTTTGAAGAATATGTTTATATTTTTCATCATCTGTTTCGAGATGGTCATTTACTTCAATTTGATAAGTTGCGATATTTTCATCATCTTTTACAATTAGACCATATGATAATTCCTTACTATAAAGAGGAACCCAAACAATTAAATCCACTTTTTCTTTGCTATTACTTACTGATAAATTGGTATATGTCTGGAAAAGGGGAGCTTCATATACTGTAAGAACCATATCTGATTCGTTTTTCGCATAATCACCTAATGGGTTTTTTTCGAATCCCTTCGCATATGTTTTCACCAATTGGCCATTGGCATAAGTGTGGATGCCAAAATATAAAGCAAATATGACAACAATTCCAATCATTATTTTTAAAAAAACTTTTTTATAATTCAATGATAACATCTCCCATCTTTTTTAATTCCTCATCATGTGTAACCAATATAATGGTCTTTCCTAATCTATTAAGTTCTTTTACATGTTCCATCACTAGATTGGCGTTATATTTATCCAAGCTTCCTGTCGGTTCATCTGCCAATATAATACTGCATTTTTTCATAAACAGACGCGCAATGGCTACTCTTTGCTGTTCTCCACCGGACAAAGTATATATTTTTCTTTTTTCGTAACCATTAAATCCAACTTTTTCTAATACTGCTGAAACAGTGGTATTGTTTCTATATTTCTTGTCGATCATCAGAATGTTTTCTTCAACAGTCTTATTTTCTACTAATGCAAAGTTTTGAAAAAGAAATCCGAGCTTCTCTCTATATGCCTTAAGAATATCATCGTTTTTCGAAAGATCTAAGCCGTCGATAAATACTTTCCCTGCATCTACCTTTTCAATCCCTCCTATTATATTTAAAAGCGTCGTTTTTCCGCTGCCGCTCTTTCCGCTGAATACGACAAATTCACCTTGCTTGATAGAACAAGAGATAGTGTAGAAAGGAGACTTCATATGATTCGAAACGATATTTACACACATTATAAAGGAAACGATTATCAGTTCAAATGCATTGCTTTACCTTTAAACGAAGTTGAAGACCAGAGTTGTTTAGTACCTAAAGGAACAGCTCGTTATTATGAAAACGATAGGGACATACCGCTATATTTTCATAATGGTGTTTGGCTTATCGACTCTGATTTACCGCATGTCATTTACCAATCCGAAGCTAATTATGGAACAGATAAAGTTTGGGCGAGGGAAGTGGATGACTTCTTTGGTTACAAAGAAAAAGACGGGCGGTATATTAAACGGTTTGCATTGAAACATTTTTCGGTAGAAGGAGAGGAAAACATATGACAGAAGATAATAAAGAATGATGTAAAGCTTGTGATGGAACAGGAATATTAGGATTTCAATTAGAAACTTGCTGGTTCTGTTGCGGGACAGGATTAATTAGCAAAAGAAATGAAGTTAAAAAAACAAACCGAAAAATTCATTAATTATTAATATTAATATTTTCTTGAAAAGAGCAAGAGAGACTTGTTTAATTCAAGTCTCTCTTTTATTTGCTAATAATCATCCGAATAAGGACCTTTCATCAAAGGGATATGTTTTATGAATTTTTTCAATTCGATTCCAAAGTAATTTTCTATATCTCGTTTTAGATTTTGCTCTAATTGAATAAATTCCCTTACGATATAGTCTAAATCAAAAACATTGTACAAATCTTGCTCTGCCCAAATAGATTTCACTCTTGCTTTATTTGAAAATGGAATTAAAGACAGAATAGCACCATCTTCATAATCGTCATATTCAATCGTATAATAATGGAATTCTGGAATATATTCATCTGTGACTCTGTTTTTCCATTCGTATAATGCTTTATAGAATTCTAAAATAGCAAGTTCTGTTTCAAAGTATAACTCATTATTGATTTTTATTGTAAGTGTAGCTTCTACCGCTAATATGGTAGGAACATCACGTTTATCTTTATTTGAAATAATTCCATTATCAACTACAAAATTGTATTCAAAAGTTATTTTACTGGAAATGCTGTCCATATCTTACCATCATATCCTATCACTATTCTTATTTTTGTTTCACCTTTTTACAATGTCTTCCTTTACCACATCCGTGATATGACTAATCGTTGTTGGGGAGTAGGCATTTCCTAGAATTCGTTCAATAAACTTGCTAATTTCACGCGTACTCATGCCACTTTGATACATGTTAATGATCGCTTCCTCGAGCCAGCACTGATAAATTGGTATATGTCTGGAAAAGGGGAGCTTCATATACTGTAAGAACCATATCTGATTCGTTTTTCGCATAATCACCTAATGGGTTTTTTTCGAATCCCTTCGCATATGTTTTCACCAATTGGCCATTGGCATAAGTGTGGATGCCAAAATATAAAGCAAATATGACAACAATTCCAATCATTATTTTTAAAAAAACTTTTTTATAATTCAATGATAACATCTCCCATCTTTTTTAATTCCTCATCATGTGTAACCAATATAATGGTCTTTCCTAATCTATTAAGTTCTTTTACATGTTCCATCACTAGATTGGCGTTATATTTATCCAAGCTTCCTGTCGGTTCATCTGCCAATATAATACTGCATTTTTTCATAAACAGACGCGCAATGGCTACTCTTTGCTGTTCTCCACCGGACAAAGTATATATTTTTCTTTTTTCGTAACCATTAAATCCAACTTTTTCTAATACTGCTGAAACAGTGGTATTGTTTCTATATTTCTTGTCGATCATCAGAATGTTTTCTTCAACAGTCTTATTTTCTACTAATGCAAAGTTTTGAAAAAGAAATCCGAGCTTCTCTCTATATGCCTTAAGAATATCATCGTTTTTCGAAAGATCTAAGCCGTCGATAAATACTTTCCCTGCATCTACCTTTTCAATCCCTCCTATTATATTTAAAAGCGTCGTTTTTCCGCTGCCGCTCTTTCCGCTGAATACGACAAATTCACCTTGCTTGATAGAACAAGAGAAATCCTCGAATAGAACACGATCCCCGAATTTTTTCGTTATATTTTTGATTTCCAGCATTTTATATACCCCCTTTTAATACGCGGGATATGCTTATCTGTTCAAATTTATTTATAAACAGTGAAAGAATGACAATAGTATTTATCAGCACAATTGTACTTGCGAAAAAAATATAAAGGAAAGAGAAATGATAGAACATAATTTTTCCCGCTAAGGCAATTCCCACACCTAAAATGAAGGCACCAATTAACAATCTGAATACACCTTTATACCTTTGAAAAAAAGTTTTTCCGAATACTTTATGAAGTGCTATTTCAATGGCTCTAGAATTAAAATCCATTTTTAAAATGGTAGATAAAGAAATATTAAATAAGATTAACAACATAATGCTTAAAATGATATTGATTAATAAAACTAATATTTTTTCAGCACGTTTTTCTAAATATAAATCTTTTATGTTATTTTTATAGAAAATTTCATCTTCATAGCCAATTTTTTTAATAAAAGCTTCAAAATTATTGTCATTGTTAAATTTAACTAATGAATTAAAGACATAGAAACCCATTTCATTACTAGGTAATTTACTATGGGTATCAAAAATAATGATAGGATTTTTCTTATAATTATCAGCTAAATTTGCCATATTAATATCATGTATTAATAATGTGTAAGGATTTTTAATAGTTATTGTTTCAAAAATCCCGTCATCATTTTGTAACAAGTTGGTAATTTCATTAGGTGTTGATGGATCAAATATACCTTTTTCTTTTAATTCCGCATCTGTATATCTAGAAATGAGATAATATCTGTCCTCTTTCAGTTTATTTAAATCAATTCCTAAATCTTTAATTTCCTTTTTCGCATATTTATTCAAATACACTATAGACTCATTTACATTCACCATACTTGACGAAATACCGCCATTGTTTGAAAAATCAAATGATAAATGAATTCGGTATTTATCGAGATAATCATTATAAAATTTAACTGCATATTCTCTTTCTGTTTCAAAGTTCGTAGTTTCGGTATAGTTTTTTAATAAAAAGAGCATTCCTGTAATGAAGAAATTTGAGGTTTGAAAAAAAAAAGTCCCCTT
>ERZ1673775.38-NODE-38-length-39813-cov-21.428568_pt1 | contig 39813 bp, 35 predicted proteins | sample MGYA00580139_ERZ1673775 | MGnify/ENA primary metagenome ERZ1673775 (study PRJEB41219, sample SAMN04549615) | soil metagenome | isolation source: soil | place: USA: Texas, Brazoria NWR | collected 2008-10-24 | study: EMG produced TPA metagenomics assembly of...
TTATTCTTTTACTTACAGCCTTAATAAAAATAGTTCTCTCCATCGTAAAATTGAAAGTAAAATTCAGGGAATTATTGAGATTTGTCATCATCGCTCAATCCCCTGTTGTTTTGGGGCTCGGTATAAAATACGTGTTATCTGATCCGTCTCAATATCATATTCCTGTCACCAGCTTGGCCTACCTATTTTCAGGATTAAACATGAATCAATTTGTGCAAATATTTTTATCGAAAATTGAATTATTTAATTTGTGGTCATTATTTCTAATTTGTTTAAGCTTAACAATTGTTACAAAGCAGTCTTTAACAAAGATAGTTTCCATATTATTTCCTGTAACAATTATATTTAACACACTAATTGAACTTATTTGAAAGGAGGTGAATTATAATGTTGGAACTTGATCTTTTAGTTGCTTATGGCATTAATGAAACTACTGCAAATACTATTGCTGCATTTTTGGACGCCGGTTTAGGAATAGCTTCATTCTTGACATTGATAACCGGAGCAGGTCTCACATTAAAAGCCTTGCAGATAGCTCTAAGAGCCGGAGGCAAAAAAGCTGTAGTAGCATAATGTTTTTAGGATAGGATAGAGAGCCGTTAGTCTTTCTCTATCCTACCTTCTATTTAATTTAAGAAAAAGTTAGCGAGTGAGTGATGTTGAACTATTTTTCCCGTCTACGAAACACTTTTATCCTTTCTGCCATTGTATTTGGCATAGGTTTAATTATTGGGGTCATGATAATTTTTTCGACTTCGCCTCAAATGGAGGAGGCAGCTGAGCTCCAAAGAACTTATAAAGCTGGCTGGTACTCAGTGTATTCTATTTTTTTAAATAATATACTTGTTTGTCTAGTTTTAATGCTGGGTTTATTTACATTTGGGATTCCTACGTTTATTTATTTACTCTTTAATGGCATATCTATCGGAGCAGGTCTAACTCATCTTATTTTATCTGATCAACCTTTATTAAATATATTTTTAAAGGTTATACCTCATGGAATATTTGAAATCCCCTTTTTTTTATTAGCAGGAGCTATCGGCTTTTTAGGATTTACATTTTATTTTAATAGAAAATATGGGTTGAAATTTTTATTAAAACATGTCGTAATGGTAATTATAGGAATCCTTCTAGCTTCCATTGTAGAGGGATTGATTACATTAAATTTATGAAAGTCGGGAGTCAAAATGAGAGCAGCATGGATTAAATGGAAGATTTATATAAGATGGAAAAATCAATGGAGTAAATTTTTAAATAGAAGAGGGTATTCAGGATATATATTTGCGATCACAGCTTTTTTTCTTGATGTCATAGAGGCTATTTTTTATTTTTTTTCTGCATATGCTGTATTAAAACTGGTAATTATGAATGAATTTTTACATACAGCAACGACAGGTGCGCCATTTTTGGACTTTTTATTGCAAAAAATTTCCCAAATTAACAACAATGTTTATATTCTCTGGCAGTTTTATTTTGTATATGTAATAGTTTTCTCTGTTATTGCTGGCATAAAAGCTTCCAAGTGGAATTTAAGCTCAATGGACAAGGAGTGGCTGCTGTCACATTTTAAATTGAGTTTAAGTAAAGCCAACTCTATGGTTATTTTCGAAACAATCTGCTGGAACATAAGAAGTTTCATCATACATATTTTAACATTGCTTTTTAGCTTATCATACGCAATCGGTTTAAACATATCTATGGTAATTGGATTAACACTGCTCAGCTTTTCTTTATATTTGTTTGTCAGCATTGCTGTCTCTTTTTCGCACACATTTTATGTATACAAGTTTATAATAGAAAAACCTTTCGTAAACAAAGTAGCCAAAATTGTCATATCAAGAATGATCATATTTTCTATAGGCTATTTTTTCGCTGCAAAGTTTACAGGATGGCTTATTGATATTCCCTTTATTAAAGAAAATCCCACATCCGAGTCATTTGAAAAATGGTCTAACAAAGGTTGGGAAATTCTGTTTGACAGTGTAACGACGATCAAAATCAATTTAAGCTTTTTTGATATTTTCACTGCTAATTCTCTATATACATATATTGGCACGATATTGATGTGTATGTTTACTATGGTATTTTACTTGTTATTTATCATTCTTTTTAAAGAAAACCCCAACAGGCGATCAGCGGAGTATTTTGATCGGCTGCCTTCCCCGTTATTAAAAGTGCCGTTTTTAAAGAAAAAAGCTTTTACGATTCTTTTATTTATTAGATCGAGCTTTTTTCAAAAGAGGCTTCCGTATATGTTTGGCGATTTCGTTTATTGGTTTTCTGTTGGCATATTTAGCGGATTGCTCGCCAATTTAGATGATGAGTACAAAGTGCAGCAATTAGTATTTTCATTTTTTATTTTGTACCATATTTATTTTTTGGCGGAACGTCATTATCAGCATTTCATAGGGGGAATGGCCTTAGAAAGTGATGGCACCAATGTCTTAATTTATTTAAATGCTGGAAAAAATCTTTGGTATGTATTTAAACAAAAGTTTTTTGTTTACATCATCACGTTAATTCCTTTAATCATAATAGGTGATTTCATTGTTTATATACTCACTCCCATTTCATTAACTACTATTATATGGTTGCTCTCAATGCAAATTTTAGCTTTAAATGCTTTTGGCGCTTTAAATTATATTTCCAGCGCCTTCTATCCTCATTTTGAATTTCGAAACGCTGAAGAATTGAATGAATTTGGCGATAAAAAAATGGTCGATTCTATCTTAGATGCAATGTCTTTATTTATCATACTTCCTAGTATGACAATCCCCATGGTTTTATTTATCATGGGTTATTTAACAAAATCACAATATTTGTTCATCAATCCTATTTTTCTTGCTATTTATCTATTCGGAATGCTCTTTATATCACTTTTATTAGTAAAAAGAAAGCTAAATAAAAAACAATTTATTTATTAGGAGTGAAAATCCAGTGGGAGCAGCATCTTCTGATTATTTATTGAAAGTCCATAATCTGACCAAAATTGAAAATGGGAAAAAAATATTAGATCAAGCAACGTTTGAAATTGCTGAAAATAAAATTGTCGGATTTCTCGGACCAAATGGAGCGGGGAAAACCACAACCTTTAGAATTTTATCTGAATTGACCGGCTACGATGATGGAGAAATTTACGTCAATGGTGTAAAACTGTCAGATCTGGATCGAAAAGAAATCATGTTACTTCCTGATGCCCCATTATTATTTTCCGTGCTGACCGGAAAAGAATATTTAAAATTCATGAGCGAGTTATTAAATTTTGATATAGACAGTCCGGAAATTAAAGAAATGCTCCAGTTATTGGGATTATTAAATTCCTTAAATAAGCAAATTTTCAATTATTCGCTTGGGATGAAAAAGAAACTCAATCTTATTCCATTATTAATGAAAAAACCGAAGCTGCTTTTGCTAGATGAGTATTTATCAGGAATTGACCCTGTCAGTATGAAAGATATTAAAAACATCTTAATTCAATACGCACAAAATGGATGCAGTATTTTTATGTCTACACACCAACTAGAGGTTTGTGAAAGATATTGTGATTCAATTATTTTAATTTCCAATGGGAAAATATTAAAAAATAATATATCTATTTCCGAGATCAAAGAGACAGCTAGCAGTCTTGAGGAATATTATTTAAATGTATTTTCAACTGAGGAAGGATGAGGAATGTGTTCAAATATATTGGGGATATACTTCTCTTTATACTTTTTGCATTTGCCTTTTATTACGCAATTAAGGGATGGAAAGAAAACCGAAGCGAAAGTATATGGTATCTCATATTTAGTTTATTTATTTTGGGAGGAATCATCGTTGGATTTATATTTTAAATCACTACCATTGCAAATAAATCCGATGTTTCCACCACACTAACAATGTTCAAAAATGATAAAGTACATAACCCTTGGAAAAGGTGGTTCCTATTCGAAAAGTTACACTTAATCGAACAATAAAATGAAGTTCTTATAAAGTTAAGAAAACCATGGGAAAAAATCTTTCATGCACCACCGATCAAACGAAAAACTTTACGTTGAGTGGTAGGTAAGCTAACAAGGCTGAATTAGCTAACTGTCTTCCTAGCAAAAAAAGCATACATAGTGGCTCAAAATCAAATCGCAGTATGTTCCCGTCTGCTTCACCTTAATTCATTAAGGAGACGATACAAGTCAAGTTTCAATGACTTTCGGGACAATCCCATTGTGGAAAAAGAATCCTTATTTTAGTCATAAATATTCACTATGATTCGGCAAGGAAATAATACTGTTTTGTTCATATCATAATTCAGAAACTTTCAATCTCCCTGGGGTTCTTCCTGCGAGAAATAAATTACTTAATAGTGCCAAAATGATTGTTCCAATTGTTAAAAAAACGACACCATGCCATCCGTAATTTTCCCATAAAAGGCCGGGAATCCAACCGCCAAGGCTTCCTCCTAAATAGAAAAACACCAAATATAAAGACGTAGCAGCTCCCCGTGAATCGGCGGCCATATCTGTCACATAAGCTGTTGTTGCTGATTGAGAAGCAAAATTTCCGAGCGTCAACAATGATGATCCCACAACAAGCGCAGGAATCGTTGGCCAAAGCGTTATGAAAATACCGATTCCGCCAAGAATATGCCCCATACTCATTGTCCAACGCCGGCCAATCTTATCAGATATCATGCCGGCTATAGGAGCGGAGAAAATGCCGAACGCATATGTAGCATAAAGCAACGAAATTTGTGTATTGCTTAACTGAAAAGGAGGTTGAGCAACATAAAAAGGAATATATGTGAAAAAGCTAATAAATGCGAAGAATTGCGAAAAACCTATAGTGAATGTGCCTATCAGAGCAGGATTTTTAAAATGTATGCCAAAACTTTGTTTCTTCCTTTCTCTTTGATAGTTAGGTTTAGGGAGATATTTCCAAACTAAAAAAGCAACGACCATGGAATACACCGCGATTATTGAAAAAACAGTCCTCCAGGAAAATGTGTCGGCTATCGGTCCAGAAATAACCCGTCCCAGCAATCCGCCCGCCACATTAGCACTTACATATACTCCCATCACTCTTCCACGTTGATTTAGAGGAAATTCTTCAGATACATATGCCATCATCACAGCCAAGATGCCAGGTATGATGAGACCATACATACATCGCCAAAATAAAATTGATGAAAATGATTCACTAATGTAAATCATCATACTCGGAAAAATTAATAATATACTTGCAAAAAGAATAACTTTTTTTCGATCCCATTGGTCCAATAATTGAGCAAATACAAAAGATGACACGGCTAATGAAATAATGGTAATCGAAATAGCTGAGCTTGCCGTTGCTATCGATATATTAAATTCTTGAGTCCACAACGGGAGTAGAGGCTGTGGTGCATAAAGAACAATGAACGCATTTGCTGTAGCTACAAAAATAATGAATAAACGTAACATATAGTGACTACTCCTCCGCTATCTTTTATTGTTGAAGTCATCTTTTTAAATGTTTACTGAGAGCATCGCCGGTTCATATTCAATAATGCAGCCTATACAATGAATGACATCCTTATATGGAAAACAAATTACCGAGGATGAGAAGAGTTCTTTTCGTTTAACAAAAAAGTAACTCTTTTAAATAATTCGAGATACGAAAGAAATATCCTTCATTTTTTTATCCTCACGCCTCTTTCAATCTATAATCGTTCCAAATATATAGAAAAAAGAACAGCCAACCATATGAATGCGGCTGCACTTTCGAATCCTATTTAATAGAATCTACTTTTTTCGAAAATACAAATTCAGAGTCGCCAACGCCACTTATTCTATAAATCGTATCATTTTCCTCAAGAACAATATTGTCTCAGCCAATTCACTTGAAATAACCGTTACTATCAGAGCCTGTATCAACCAATATCCGATTGTATTTGATAATTGAATTTTGAGCCACTCCGATCTAACTTTGCAACTGGTAAATCTGGATAAATCTTGATGTCAAAAAAGCTTCCTTGTCTTATAATAGGCATAGGGGGTCAACCTTAAGTCGATAGACTGTTTGGCCGCTTACTTATTTCGACATTTTCGGGAGTACTTCTTATTTAGTGCTTAGAAATCTTTGAGTCTGGATGAATAATATTTATAAAATTCATTCAATTTATTATTTTTAGTATTGTTCAAAATTAATGTAATATTAATGATGAAGAGAAAGGTAAAATTACAACACTAAACTCATACACTTGCTTAAATGCCTTGAACAAGAAACTAATTACAAAGCTTTGATTTATTTAGACTGCTAGCTTTTATCAGTATGGGAAACTTATTTGATATACCCAAAAACGTTAATTCCAGTAAAAATATCCAAAGTTAAGGTAAAAGAAAGTTATTCCAAAATTATCTAGGTAAGCTACCTTTTATCACGGATTCAGGTATCTATAGGATATATGGGTAAAGATATATTTTAAACATTACAACTGCTTATAAAATTCTTAATAACCCAAAAATCTAAAGGAAGAAGGGAAAGCATTGAATTACTTAGTAAAGCAAAAAAGATTTGTAGCTAATTTGTTTAAAGCTAGATTCCCATTTATATATATTCCAACTTGGGAAGAGCAAAGAGCACTAGCACTTATTAATGACATTGCCTATGATCAACAGTTGATTAAAACAACAAGAAAATTATTTACTTGGAAGATTACGGAAGGGATTGTAGGAGAGGGTATACGTAAAGACGATACGAAGGTTCCTGTAAAAGCATTAGAATTTATTGAAAAGTATGATGAGCCCGCTATTTTTGTACTGCAAGACTTCCATGTTTATTTTGGTGATCAAGGAAGATTACCAGATCTTCTTGTGATAAGAAAACTACGTGACATTGTAATGAGTTTAAAACAAAGTGTTAATCCAAAGAATATTGTATTTTTATCTCCAATTCTTAAATTACCGCAAGATTTGGAGAAAGATATTACAATTGTTGATTTTCCTTTACCAACCTTTACTGAAATGAAGCAACTGCTTGATGAAATGATTGAAGTAAACCGACAAACAGGAAGAATTGAAATTAACTTAAATGAAGAAGAAAAAGAAAAACTCGTAAAAGCATCATTGGGTTTAACACTTTCGGAAGCCGAAAATGCCTTTGCACGGGCAATGGTTGATGATGGAAAATTATCAATCAAGGATGTTGAAGTGATCCTTCAAGAAAAAGAACAAATCATTAAGAAAACAGGGATACTAGAATTTATATCGAGTAATCTTAATATGGATGAAGTCGGTGGATTAGAAAATTTAAAACGTTGGTTGAAAAAAAGAGATAAATCTTGGTTAGAGTCTGCGCAACAGTATGGTTTACCAGCTCCAAAGGGTGTGCTCATTACAGGTGTTCCAGGTTGTGGTAAAAGTTTAATAAGTAAAGCGATTAGTGGAATGTGGCAGCTTCCATTACTGCGATTAGATATTGGAAAAGTGTTTAGCGGCATTGTTGGTAGTAGTGAAGAAAATATGAGAAAAGCGATTCAAACAGCTGAAGCCATTGCTCCTTCCATCTTATGGATTGATGAAATCGAAAAAGGATTTAACGGAACTAGTTCATCTGGAGATAGCGGGACAAGTTCTCGTGTTTTTGGACACTTTTTAACTTGGATGCAAGAAAAAGAAAAATCCGTATTTGTAGTTGCCACTGCAAACAATATATCGGCACTTCCTCCTGAAATGTTGCGAAAAGGTCGATTTGATGAAATTTTCTTTGTTGATTTACCAACACATAGAGAACGTATTGAAATCTTCCGAGTTCATTTAAAGAAAAGATTAAATAACCCAAGCGTAAAAGGTAATTTTGAAATTAGTACTGAAAACCTGGAAAAATTGGCTGACATGACGGAGGGGTTTGTAGGAGCAGAGATTGAACAAGTTGTCATAAATGGATTATTTGAGGCATTTTATGAAGAACGAAGTGTTCAATTTAGTGATTTTGAAAAAGTTTCGAAATTAATTGTACCACTTGCGGTGACACAGGCTGAACAAATTAAAGAGATTCGTGAATGGGCTAGTGTTAGAGCGGTTGCGGCTACGCCTAGAGAAGATCGAGCGGAGTATTGCGAATCAAATAGCTCTAACATGGATATGGATATTAAGTCCACTCGTGGCGGTCGTGCGATTGACTTTTAATAGAAGTAGGTGAATGAATTGAGCATTGAACTTTTGTTAGTTCCAATTGGTATTGCAACAATTAGTTCGATTAAAGCCTTTGCAAATCAAAAAAATGATTCCTTTATCATTCCAACGATTATGAAGAAAGAAGATTTACTTCAAAAATCGATTGAACAGTATGGTTGCAAAGTGACAAAATTGACTGAACAAAATTACCAAACGACAATTGAAGATCTTCAAATTTATTTTCAACTAACTGAACAGGGGTATTTTGAAGCGATATTTAACAATAGTGTTGACACACAAGCTGCCATGGAATTTATTGAAAATTTACAGACAGAATACAAATATCTAATACAACAAGAAACTTATCAACATTTACTGAAACAAGCAGCAGAACATGGCCTACATCTGGAATCGGAAATTATGCAAGAAGACCGAACAATTGTTTTAACTTTTAATGTCAACAATATTTCTAAATAGGTGATGCTATGGGAACCAAAAAAATACAGATCAAATTGACAGAAGACGGTAAAATCTTTGCGGAAACAATTGGCATGAAGGGACAAGAATGCATCAAGTATATTGACCTTTTGGAGAAACTACTCGAATCGGAAACAGTTGATTCAAATTATAAAGAAGAATATTTTCAATTTGAAGAAACTATAACTGAACAAAATAAATTGAAGCTAAAGGAGGAGTGAATGATGCGGAGTATAACTGAGAAGGGGATAGGTTGGGAATTACGTAACTCCATCTGGATGCTATGGGTCTTTTTCCCTTTTGCTTTTTTTAATTATATTTCTTTTTTCTATGCAGCTTTCAGAGTAAGACAAAGAAAATGGTTTTTTGCAGGACTCATATATACTTTACCTTTTATCATATTTTTAATTGCAGAAGAAGGACATTTCTTATTTGATATCGCGTTTGCATTAGCACTTATTAGTTGGTTTCTTCCATCTTTCATGTTTTTAGAATTAGACCTGAATATTTACTCCGTCTTGAATCACAGCAAAAAGTACAAGAAAAAAATTTAAAGCAATTAAAAGAAGCTATTGCGAAAGAACATATCCTTGAATCGAATGATGAACAGCAAGTGATTTCTCCAAAGGAAGAATTTATAAACCCAATGCAGCCATCAATTGAAAACGAAAGCGTAAGTAAACAAATCGATGTTAATCATGCTTCAGCAGAAGAAATTGCAAAGGTACCTGGGGTTGGATTGATTTTTGCGAAAAAAATAATTGCAGAGAGAGAAAGGGTAGGATTCTTTCAAAATTTCGAACACTTTATCCAAGTTCTTGGGATTAAGCCTCATGTAGCTGAAAAAATGAGACCATATTTACAGTTTAATACAGACGATAATAATCAAGGAAATCAAAAGAAAAAAATGGAACGAGGAAGAGTTGTGGACTTTTGATGGAACTGTACATACATCGTTATATTCCAGTTACTGAAGTGGAAGGACCAGGTAAAAGATTTGCAATTTGGGTACAAGGTTGTTCAATTCGTTGTAAAGGGTGTGCCGTTCCTTGGACTTGGGTAAATGAAAACGGTACAAAAATGAATGTGGAGAATTTATTTGAATTCATTAAAGATAGTAAAGAGCAAAACGAGATTGAAGGCGTCACATTTCTTGGAGGAGAACCGTTTGATCAAGCTGAAGCCTTAGGGGAACTAGGAAGAAAAGTGAAACAGCTCGGCTTAACAGTTATGACATTTACAGGGTATTTATATGATGATTTGAAAAAACAAAAACAAAATCAACGGCTGCTATCAGTGACAGATTTGCTAATCGATGGACCTTTTATCGAAGAAAAATTAGATTTAAGCCGTCCTTGGGTTGGTTCATCCAATCAAAACTATCATTTCCTCACGGATGTTTATAAACATTTAGAAACGAACTTTCATCAATTCCAAAATAAAATTGAAATTCGAATTTCTCAAAATGGTACAATCTCAGTGAACGGAATGGCAACGAAAGATACATTGAAAGAAATATTGAATCAGCACACTTTTAAACGTATCCGATCAAATACTTAATTTTTATTTGTTAGGTGCACTTGATAAAGAAACAATAGATAATCCCCTACCTTTCAGGTACCGTCAAAAATTTTGTGTAATACAAGATAGATAGGGGGTCTCTGAAATGGATTTGGAATGTTTCTCCACACGGGGCTGTCCAGAAAATCAAATCCCCATAAAAAACAAAAAATCATAAACATCGATATATCAACGTTTCTAAAACATCAAAGGGGGCGTCAATAAGTAGTAAAAACGACTTATTAGACACCCCCATGTGGAAAGTGGGAATCCTCCTATTTTTTTGATTTGCATTATTTAGTTCTTCAAACATATGCTCGAGGGCTGCTTGTACTTCGGCCAATCCTGGCAACTTTCGCTCTGCCCATTTCTCATTAGCTGATAAGTACTGACCACCGTTACAAATATAGGAAGATAGTACATGAGGCATCACTGTATGGAAACAACAAAATTGATCGCAGTTTTCCCTCATCGAATACCTTTTGCCTTCGTAAACTCCGTTGAGCACGCCGTCCTTTTACAGGTCCGATATCAACAATTTCTTTTTTTTAGGATAGGATTAAGATGCGGTAAGTATTTTGACAGAAAAATACCCCGAAATCAGAAATGTTTATTTTCCGAGATCGGGGTTGGAGTTTATTTTAATAGGGCATAAAAAAGAAAAGGGATTTAGAAGATAAGAAAAAACATGATGATATGATCCCCTTATAGTAGACAGAAAAAAGACAGGAAAGATTGCAACTTTGGGATGGCGTTTTTAGTTGGAAAACGAACTCTGTATAGGTTGAATGTTTTAACTTGCCTAGTCTAGGATTAATTTACCAAATCCTCAATCATAAGGTTGTGGTTCCAGGTCAATTTCGCCTAGGCAATCGACTACTTTCTCGTATACCAACCGGCTGCAGATGTTATTGCGAAGCTTTATAATGCAGGATGATAGGCTTATTTTTTTTCATTGTTGCTTTATATAAACTAATTTCACCAGTTGTATGTTCGGCGTCTGCGGAATCAGCCACAAAATTTTCATTTAATGATATAGTCCAAATCTCTTCGTTATGTCTCATTAAAACAACAGCAAGAGTACCAAACTGAGTAATATGATCCCAGTAAAATAATTTCCTTTTTACCATTTATGAGTAACAGAAATTCCTTCTGAATGGCTCACAACCTCAACGTTATTTCCTTGCCATCGACCATGGATTTCAGCCCCGACATAATAATAGAACCTTCCGTTTCCGCGATCACCATAAGTCCAGATAAATTGTTGAATCGTATGATCAACGGTTTTATATGTAACGGCGGCAATAACATTCGCTAACTATTCCACTTTAAAATTCCCCATCTGTTTTATAGGGAAGCCTTTCTTTTGGACGAGACAGAATTCCGTAATAAGACCTCAAGTAAACGGCATCCCCACTCTCCGTATTTTCTTTAATTGATAATACATGTTTAAAATCAGACGATATACTTATGATATTTTTAACTTTTTTACCCTTTGCAACAAACAATCCCTCATTGACTACTTATTCCATCCAATTTCTGGCTGACGTGTCTCAAATCCTAGGATATTTTACTTAAAATAGAAAGTTTTAGGTAGATTATTTAAATTTTTCCTTATAATCATTTAACTATTTATTTATTAAATGATCTTCAGACAAATATTCTATAATCGGCAATAAATACGAACGTTTGGTGTGTCCTAATTTTTATAATTCCTCCATAAGCGATCAGGGGCTGGATCTCCCGTTAAGGCAAAGTGAATGAAATCCAAATGATTTCGAAATCAAACCATTGTGTCTTGCTTCTTTCTCTTTCTCACAACTGCTGCTTTCACCTGAACTTTGTAAATAAAGTTTAACGATGATGATCATGTATCTCTAAATCCATTTTCATGAGCATTCCCGCGTCGTAGAGCAGAAGGTTTATCGGGAGATGGCTGAAAATTGCCAAGGATGCCTGATATTCGGGATGGAGGAAAAAATCCATCAGCGAACATTGTGCTAACAAATCCTGGTGTCCTTCAAATTTTTTCAAAACGGGTTTCTGATAGGGACCGGATACTTCCACCTTCTGGGGAGAGGTGTTCAGTCCTTCTCCCGTTGCTTTTAACACCGCTTCCTTTCTTGTCCAATAGGAAAGGATGCCTTTCAGCCTTTCCTTTTTCGGCAAATTGCTGAGGTGAACGGCTTCCTTTTCGGTAAGAATTCCTTCTATCATATGTGTGGTGTCATAAGAAATGAACGGCCGGATCCATTCCACATCCACTCCCACCAAAGCATTTACTGTAAAGGCAACCAAAATGATCTCCCCTGAATGAGACACAGACCAGTGCAGTTTGTCATCGGGCAGCCGAGGCCTGCCATGGGGCTTCTGGCATTTGAAACATGTCCTGTCTATGGGCACTTGATGCGGCGGCATGTTCAATTGTTCCGCCAAAACGAGTCTGCTTAGTGCACAGCCGATAATGAACTGGATCCGGTCTTGCTCCTTTCGAAAGGATAGCGCATATTCCAGCTCTGCATTACTAAGCAGCTGAAAATGCCATGGCTGAAAATCAGTCGTTTTGGCCAAATAAACATGGCATGTGTCATTCCATAAATGGGGAACAGAATGGATCACTTCCCATTGTTGCATGTCTTTTTCTCCTCCCTATACAGCCATTTTTCTCCATGCATCAATCACCATCGTTCTTTTTTTCCGCATATAAAAGTCGGCCGCCTTTATTGATAAAAAAATCAATGTCCATGAGAGCTTTTAAATCTTAGCCTACTTTTGCTCTCACTATGAGCAAACATAAAGCAGCTGGAAAAAGCGGCACGGTAACGGATCACAGCAAGTTTTTTTCATTTTTACAACCGCTTCATGGACATTTCATTCTTTGCCACACCCATTAGCTGTAAGCACGACTGCCATTCTCCATCGTTCCCCATACCGGCACTTTGCTTTCCTCTGTCTTTCTAGTTACTTCACAATGCCATGGGTTTGCTGTTTCAAACTGGCCGGGCGCATGTCTGTCCAATGGGATTGAATATACGCCAGACAATTGGCGCGGGTATCTTCTCCAAAGACGATCCGCCAGCCGGCGGGAACGTCTATCGGAGCAGGCCAAAGCGAAAACTGCTCTTCCTCATTTACTAACACAAAAAAGGACAACTGTTCATTTTCGAACGGATTCTTCATTTTTTTCCTCCTTCCATTTCTGGATGTTTCCGTTTTCCTGCAAGAAATCAGCTAGTATGCGTCCGATTTCCGTCAGCGGGCCTGGTTGACACATATCTTTATGACGGCAGCTGATCGGATATTGAATCAGTTTCCCGTCCACGTAGTTCTGCCATGTCTCTGGATCGATGGGGTCAAACCAGTCCGGGATGATGGTAGACCGGAAAAACAGCACATCTCCCCGATAGCGGCGCGGTACATATTCGCTTAAAATTTTGACGGAATTCACGTACGTATTTTTTAAATCTAAAATAGTTGGTTCTTCCAAACTCGCCAATGCACTGCCTTCCTGCTGCAGCATGGCAATGGTATTCTTCAGATTTAACGGTTTGCCATCCATGTTGTCCGGATCATAACCGCCTAACGCGAGGAGGGCTATCATCGCTTCTTCCTCATCGGGCGCCTGGGAAATAGGCAGCAAATGGCTCGGATAGGCATCCAGCATCACTAAGAGTCCCACTTCATCACCTTGTTCCTGCAGCTGTGCCGCCATGGCATGGGCCACATTCCCTCCGAGGGACCATCCCAGCAAGTAGTAAGGACCCTCTTGCTGTACAGTTTTGATTTGCCGGATATAATCTGCGGCCATGTCATCCAGTGTCTCCGGCAGCTTCGCTTTTTTCCCAATACCGCGGGCTTGCAGTCCATAGATCGGATAATCCGGCCCCAATGTATTCATGAATCCGGCATAGCACCAGCTGAGTCCTCCCGCCGGATGCACGCAAAAGACCGGCGGACGGCTTCCGGATGTTCTGAGCGGCAGCAGCACATCGAATGATTTCTGACTGCCTCCCATCTCAAGTTTTTCCGCAAGGCTGCGGACCGTCGGCGCTTCAAATAAAACTCCAATATTCAGTTCCAAACCAAAGGTTTCCCGAATCCGGCTCATCAATTGAACCGCTAAAAAGGAATGTCCCCCCAGTTCAAAGAACCCGTCATCAATCCCTACGCGGGGAACTCGGAGCACCTCCATAAACAATTCGCAGAGCATTTCTTCTTGGGGAGTTCTCGGTCCGCTCTTCGCCAGGTCGATGCTGATTTCCGGTTCCGGTAATGCCTTCCGATCCAATTTGCCGTTAGGCGTTAACGGGAGGCGATCCATTTTTACATAAGTGAAAGGAATCATATAATCCGGCAAGCTTGCTGCGGCATGTCTTCTCAATTCGTCCGGTTCCACGTCATGTTGAGGCACCACATATGCAACAAGCCGCTGATCTCCTTCCTGCAGCTCCCGTACCACCACCGCCGCTTGGGCAACATCCGGATGTTTTACTAAAGCTGCTTCAATTTCTCCCAATTCAATCCGGTATCCGCGGATTTTCACTTGATGGTCGGATCTTCCAATATAATCCAAGGAGCCGTCTTCACTCCATTTCGCTAAATCCCCAGTCCGATACATGCGGCTTCCCGGCGGGCCGAAAGGATTTGCCACAAACCGTTCTGCTGTCAATCCGGGCTTTCCTAAATATCCTCGCGCCAAGCCCGCACCGGCCACATACATTTCACCGACAACGCCCGGCGGCACCGGCTGGAGATATTCATCTAACACATACACGTTTAAATCAGGAATACCCGCGCCGATGAAGCTATTTCCTTTCATGGAGAGATGGCTTCGGTTCAGTGCAAGATAGCTGACATGAACAGTTGTTTCTGTTATGCCGTACATATTAATCAGAGTTGGCTGTTGATCACCGTGCCGTTCATACCAATCTTCCAGCCGACTGAGCTCCAGCGCTTCTCCGCCGAAAATGACGTAGCGCAAGGCCAGCTGTTTGGATCGATTCGGATATTCCTTGTCCGCCTGCATCAGCTGATAAAAGGCGGAAGGGGTTTGATTCAGCACTGTTACCTGTTGTTCCACAAGCAGCTGCAAAAATTCCTTCGGCGAACGGCTGATTTGATGGGGCACGATGACAAGACGACCTCCGTATAAGAACGCTCCCCACATCTCCCAAATCGAAAAATCAAAGGCATAGGAGTGAAATAAGGTCCAAACATCCGCTGCCGTAAAATGGAACCAATGGTCCGTTGATTGAAACAGACGAATGACATTTTGATGCGGGATGAGCACCCCTTTCGGCTTTCCCGTTGAACCAGACGTGTAGATGATATAGGCTGTATGAAGCGGCGACAATGGTTCTGTGCGCAATGAATCATCCGGATTAATATCCGGATAGACGGCTAAAAGATGCTTGGTCCGTTCTTCATCAAGTATCAGCCGAGGAATTTCATTTCCTTCCGGCAGTTTTGATGCGGCATCGCTTCTAGTGATCACGTACATCGGCCGAGCATCCTCCATCATATATTCCAGCCGTTTTTTCGGATAATCCGGATCTAGCGGGAGATATGTGCCCCCAGCTTTCAGCACGGCAAGGATTCCGATGATCATGTCGAAGGATCGGGGTAATGCCAGTGCCACCGTTTTTTCAGGACCGACACCTTTTTCAATCAGGTAATGGGCAAGCCGGTTGGCCTGTTCGTTTAATTCCCTGTAGCTCAGTACAGCACCGTCATAAACTGCGGCAATGGAATCGGGATTTTTTTCCGCTTGGTTTTCAAACAATGCTGCAAGACAGTCTGAAGACATTACAACAGACTGACGACTTTTTTCCAAAAAGAGCGTGCGTTCTTCCGGCAGAAGCAAATTGAAATCACTGATGGGCCGGTCCGGATTTTCCGAAATGGCCGCAAGAAGCAGCAAAAATCGTTTCGCAAAACCTTCCACGCTTGTATGACGAAATAAATCACAGCTGTACTCAAACAGACCGGTCAGCCCGTCCGGAGAACCGTTTTTGGTCCTGTGTTCCTGAAGCTCCAGCGTTAAATCAAATTTCGCCGAACCGACATTTTGAATCTCCAATTTGCTTTCAAGACCCTCCAATTCCAGCTTCGGTTCCGGCGTATTTTGGAAGACGAACATAACCTGGAATAACGGATGCTTCGATTTTGATCTTGCCGGATTCAACACTTCTACCAGCCGTTCAAAGGGCAGATCCTGATGTTCATAGGCGGATAGATTAACCTGTCTCACCCGTTCCAACAGTTCCCGGAAGCTTGGATTTCCTGATGTGTCCATGCGGAAAACGAGCGTATTGATAAACAATCCGACAAGATCCTCAAGCGAATCGTCATTTCTACCGGCAATGGGGCTGCCAATCGGAAGATCCGTTCCTGCCCCCAGCCGTGTAAGGAAAACCGCAAAAGCTGCCTGAAGAACCATAAAAAGGCTTGCTTTGTTTTCCCTTGCCAGTTCTAACAGACACTGATGAAGATCTGAATCGATTGAAAATTTTACGATACCGCCTTTATAGCTGGATTCTTGCGGACGCGTATAATCCGTCGGCAGTTCTAGTTCTTCCGGTAAATTCGCTAATGTTTTTTTCCAGTAATCAAGCTGTGTGGCAATGAGACTTTCTGGATTGCTTTCATCCCCCAGCAGCTGTTGCTGCCAAAGGGCATAATCCGCATAGGTGACCGGCAACGGGTTCCAGGATATTTTTTCATTCCGGCAGTGTGCCTGATAAGCTTTAGCCAAGTCACGGGTTAAAGGGGTCAGCGACCAGCCGTCAGCAATGATATGATGCAGCAAGATTAAAAGTACATGCTTGCGAGATCCGAGTCGATACAATTGGACTCTGATTCCCGGTTCATTGGCCAAATGAAAACTGTATCGGACCGCTGCCTGCAATTCGTCGGCAAGCTGACTTTCACTAATGTCTTTCTTCATCCATAAAGGCCCAACTTGATGGGGTTGTAAAATCACTTGTTTGGATGCTCCGGCATCGTCTGGGAAAATCGTCCGCAACGGTTCGTGCCGCTCAATGACATCATATAGTGCTCTTTTCAGCGCATTTTCATTGAGATCACCCGTTAAAGAGACGACCACCGGTATGTTATATGTAGGGCTTGGACCTTCCAAATGATATAAAAACCATTGCCTGCGCTGGGCAAAGGATAGGGGAATTTCCCCATCATGAACTTGCGGTAAAATAGGCGGCTTTGTTTGTTCTGCCTCTTCCACATGTTTCACAAGTTCTGCGACCGTCGGTGATTCAAACAATTTGCCGATCGGAATGTCTGCACCGAACACATCCCGAATACGGCTTAACAGACGGGCGGCCAATAGTGAATGTCCGCCCAATTCAAAGAAATGATCATCAATCCCAACGGAAGACAGCTCCAAAACTTCTCCAAATAACTCACATAAGATTTCCTCCTGGGGTGTTCTTGGCTTGCGCCCTTTTGCTGTGATGCCGGTCTCGGGCGCCGGCAGCCTTTTTCGGTCAATTTTTCCATTGTGAGTCAGCGGAAATTCATCTAGTACCATAAAAGCGGATGGCACCATATAATCCGGCAGTTTTTTACTGACAAATCGGCGGAGTGCCGTAACATCAAAGCTGTCTTTCCATCTTTCATGAGGAATAACGTAGGCGGCTAGCCGCTGATTCCCTTGATAATCTTCATAAACCGTTACAACGGCGCGGTCCACACCTTTAAATGCCGATAGCACCGTTTCGATTTCGCCGATTTCGATTCGGAACCCCCGAAGCTTAATTTGATGGTCGGTCCTGCCGATATATTCCAACGCCCCATCCTTCCTCCATCGGACCACATCCCCTGTTCGGTACATGCGGCTTCCCGGCGGACCGTAGGGATTGGCTATGAAACGCTCGGCGGTTAAATCCGGACGACCTAAATATCCCCTTGCCAGCCCGTCACCGGCAATATATAATTCACCAACGGCTCCGGTCGGTACCGGCTGAAGCCGGTCATCCAGTACATACACTTGAGTATTCCAGATAGGACGGCCGATGGAAGGCACTGCGTTGTCATCGGCATGAAGATACGAGTAGGTGGACCAGATCGTCGTTTCCGTCGGACCGTATAAATTGATGACCTCTGCAGAAAGATGATTTAGCTCCTTGGCCAGCCCGCTCGGGAGCGCCTCGCCCCCTGTTAAAACCCGAAGGTTCGATATACATTCCGGATTATGTGATACCAGCATATGCCAATGGATTGGTGTTGCCTGCATTATCGTGATGTTTTCCTTTATTATCATCTCCGCCAAGGCCTTCGGATCCTTTGCCGTTTCTTTCTCCGCCATGATTAACGCGGCGCCGCAAATCAATGGCAGATACAATTCCAATGCCGAAATATCAAAGGAAACCGTCGTAATAGTAAGGAACCGGTCCTGTTTCCCTATCCGCACCGTCTCCTGCATGGCAAACAAAAAGTTGTTGAGGCTCTGAAAGGGCACTACCACCCCTTTTGGTTTTCCGGTAGAGCCTGATGTATATATAACATAAGCGGGATGATTGGCTAAACGGCTTATGTCTACATTGTGATCAGGCTGATCCCGCAACGTTTTTTCCGTTTCCGGATCATCCAGCAGGATCATAGAATGAGCCGGAACATGGCCAAGTTTTTCTTTTGCAGCAGAGGTTGCCACAATGCGGACAGGGTTCGTATGTTCCAGCATATATTCGATACGGTCTTTTGGAAAATCAAGATCCAGCGGCAAATAAGCCGCTCCGGTTTTCAATACGGCCAGCATTGCCGCCACCAAAGATGCGGATCGGGGGAGGGCCAGCGCAATGAATGATTCCGGTTTGGCACCTTCTTTCATGAGCAATCGGGCCAGTTTGTTCGCCCTTTGATTTAATTCTTGATAGGATAGCACCTCATTTCCACAAATAATGGCCGTAGCATCCGGATGATCGGCTGCCTGTTTTTCAAAAAGCTGCAGAAAATGCTCATCCGGCAGGGAACGCCAAGTGTCGTTCCATGCAGTCAGTACTTGATGCCGTTCCTTTTCAGAAAGAAGGTTAATCTTTCCGATGCACATATCCTCTTTCAGTGATGCCACTGTTTCCAGCAAATGCACAAAACGGGTTTGATGGGCCTCCAGCTCATCGATCCGATACAGTTTCGGATTTGCATCAAAATCGATGCGCAGCCCGTTTCCATCCGCTCGATCATATACTTGAATGACCAAATCATCCACCGGTCCTGCAGCTAAATTACGGGGAATACCGATATGGCCGTCGAAGCTTAGGTAATAGTCAAAAGGCATGAGATTCACTTGAGGGCCGAACAGCCGCTGATGTTCCCCTAAAAGCTTCAAATCCCGACGCAGTTGTTCATGCCGGTATTTTTCATGTTTTTTCGCTTCAGCCATTTCCTTTCTGACTTGACGAAGAAGATCGGACAGTAAATCATCCGGATCGAGCTGCAAACGGAGAGACACAATGTTCATCACCATGGCGGGCACATTCAAGGCCACAGATCCTAATCGGTTCATCATAGGCAGCCCGAGGATCACGTCCGTTGTCCCCGTAAACTTATGAATGTATAGGGCTGCCGCCGCAATGAACATTTCATGCCATCCCGCGTTCAGCCGTTGAGCAGATTGTTTGAAACGCTCTGTATCGGACGACGATAAATGGAACGTTCTCCGAAGAAACGTATCCGAAGTCCGTGCCGTTTTCTGGCATAGGCTGACCACATCGGGTTCATCTTGAAACCGATCCATCCAATAGAATCGATCCGCTTCATACTGCGTGGACGCTTCATACTCTTTTTCTTCCTCCAATATCTTCTGGATGGAGCCGAATGCTTCCCCTCGAATGGATCGTCCGTTTACAAAAGCCGAGTAAACTTGAGCGACTCTTTGGGCAATCAGCGAAAAACCAAATGCGTCAATGGCAATATGGTGAATGCGCTGATACCAATAATAGTGCTCCTCGGAAATTTTGAATAACGCTTCGGTATACAGAGGATCGTTTGTCAAATCAACAGACGTCGATAAATCTTGTTTCATCCACTTTATTGCTTCTTCATGAGGATTTGCTCTATTGCTCACATCAATATATTGGAACGGAATCTCCTTCGACGGGGAAATTATTTGAAACGGTCCGTTCTCATTTTCACTAAACCGGACATGCAAAGATTCCACTTCCGAAAGGACCTTTTCCAGTGCTTTTTTAAACAGAACAGGCTCCACCGGACCTTTGATTTCGATATATTCACCGGTGTTAAAGATAGGGTTGCCAGGATCCAGCTGCTGGGCAAACCAAATACCTGCTTGAGCTTTGGATAAAGGCATGTATTGATCTTGACAATGTGACATGGATATGCCTCCTTTATTACGAATCTTGAAGGGATTCGATCATACTCGCTTTGGACAATAATTCCCACCATTCTGACAGAAACGGACGGACGGCAAGGCGCGCAAAGGTGATCTCCGCCCCTGCTCTTCTCCATTTCTCTACTAACACCATCATGCGGACGGAATCCAATCCTCTGTGGAACAAGTTTTCATCAACGGAGATATTTTCCGGTTCTTCCTGTATCAATTCCGCTACTTGTTTCCGCATCTCTCCTAAACTCATTGGCAACGAATGCCGAGGGGCTGACTGTTCTTTTTGAAGCAGGTCCAATGCATGCTCGGTAGTCAGCGTGTACGCGCAGCGGCTCGCCGCATATCGTACGGCCATTTTATGCTCCTCAAGGGAAAAATCGGCCACCGCATCGGCTACAAAAAACGGCTGTATGTCCTGCATATAGGCATCCGCAGCGGTTAATAAGCATCCAATATGGGCATACACACCACAAATGATGAGCTGATCCCTTTCATGCTTTTGTAAAATTTCTAACAAATTAGTTCGTTTAAATGCGCTGTATCTCCATTTAGTCAGCAAAATATCTTGATCCCCTGGGGCAATTTCTTGACGGATAGCCATTTGATCAAGATCTTGTCCGATCCCGTCTCCCCAAAAATCTTGGAGAAGACCCCTCTGTTCTATTGTTTGGCCCCCGGGCTGGGCGGAGTAAATCACCGGTATGCCCCGCTCTTGGCACACCTTTTTCAGCCGCTGAATATTCTCGACTAATTCTTTGATCGGGGAAGCATTTGGGGTAAATTTGTCTAGAAAATAATTTTGCATATCATGAATCAAAAGGGCTGAACGCTTCGGATCCAGTGTCCAGGAGACTCTGTTTTCGATTAATTCCGAAAGTTCAGGTATCGAATAAGACGGAATATGAGGGATTGCCATTTCACCACTTCCTTTCAACAAATTCACTGGGTTGTACCAGTGGTGACAGCTTTTCTGCAACAATTTTCCTTAATGCCCGTTTATCAATTTTTCCTACCGGGGTTTTTGGAAAGGAATCCACGAATTCAATCCGGTCTGGGATCTTAAAGGAGGCCACACCTCGTTTTTCCAAAAATAACTTTAGTTCAGCTGCTTCCAATGCGGAATCACTAGGGATGACGAAGGCGCAGGACCGTTCACCCAGAAATTTGTCAGGGATTGCCACAACGGCCGCATCTCGAACGGACGGATGCTCCAAAAGATGATTTTCCATTTCCTCCACCGCAATTTTTTCACCGCCCCGGTTAATTTGATCTTTAACCCGACCTTCCACCACAAGGTAGCCTGACGGTGTCAGTTTCACCAAATCACCGGTTCGGTAAAATCCATCCGCAGTAAAAGATTTGGCATTTTGTGCCTCCGCTTTATAATAGCCGCGAATCGTGTAAGGCCCCCTTGTCAACAGCTCACCGACCTTGCCGGGCCCCACTTCGTTTTCCTCTTCGTCCACGATTTTAATTTCATCGTATGGGCTCATCGGTCTTCCTTGAGTATTGATAACAATTTCGTCGGGATCATCCAGTCTTGTATAATTGACCAACCCCTCTGCCATCCCGTAGACTTGCTGCAGTTTGCAGCCAAGCACGGGCTGTACCTGTTTGGCAACTTCAGGGCTGAAATTTCCTCCGCCCACTTGCAGGACTTCCAGGCTCGATAAATCATATTGGCAATCTGAATAGGCATCCAGCCAAATCCAAACAAGAGGGGGAACCAATGACGTAATGGTCACTCTTTCTTTCTCAATCAAGGCAAAGGCCTCGTCCGGGCTGGGACTGTCCGCCAGCACCACTTTTCCTCCGGCGTAAAGTGTTCCCAACACCCCCGGCGAGCTTAAAGGATAGTTATGGGCAATGGGCAGAACCCCAAGATAAATGCTGTCTGGATGAAGCCGGCAAATATCTGCACTCAGCCGGAGGGTATAAATATATTCATCATGGGTGCGGGGAATCAACTTCGGCAATCCTGTGCTTCCTCCGGACAGCTGGAGAAATGCCACATCACTTGACTGTACAGTTGGCAATTCTGCCGGTTCGGTAAACACGTTTTCATAGGATTCAAATTCCTCAGCTTCTCCAACCACAATCACGTGTTTCAATGTAGGGACTTCATTCTTCACTTGTCTTGCAAGGGAGCGGTAATCAAATCCTCTGTATTCATCTGGAATGATATAGGCCTTCGCCTCGCTGAATTCGCAAAAATGCCGGATTTCGTTGTAGCGATGGGAAGGTAAAGTAAAAACTGGCAATGCTCCTAAATAAAACAGGGCAAAAATGGCCTCAAAAAACTCAATTCGATTTGGCAATTGGATCACAACACGATCTTCCTTTTGAATGCCGATCCGCTGCAACCCGGAAGCAAGCTCAGTAGCCCTTTGATCAAGTTCCCGATAGATCAGTTCGCTCCCATCAAAGGACACCGCAACCCGGTCTCCATAATTCAAAGCACGTTCCCGCAGCAAATCGCCAAAGGTTTGTCCTGCCCAGCAGCCCTCTTTCCGGTAAAATGCAGCCAGCTCCTCCGGCCATTTTTTATATCCTTCTAACATCTGTCACCCTCCAATTTCTTTTATTTATGATTCCGTGCATATAAATATCCAGCCATGTAAAGGAATTCAAATTTTTCATCAAACGTTTTGTTGCGATTCCATTTGGCTGAAGACGCCATGAGGCTCTTCTGTTTTACTTTTCAGCATCTTTTCAATGCCAACGGAACTCAGAAAGCCGTCTATTTTACTTTTCGACATCTTTTCAATACGGAGCTAAGACAGAAGATGCCATGAAGCTGTCTATTTTGCTTTTCAATATCTTTTTAATGCCGACGGAACTGAGGTAGCTGTCTGTTTCACTTTTCGACATCTTTTCAATACGGAACTAAGATAGAAGATGCCATGTTTTGTCCAACCAGATACTAGTCAACTGCGGTCTGGTTTATGCTAGTGGCGACCTCTTTCCTACCATTGAAGTACTTTGCTTTATGCTAAATGTCATCGTCAGGCTTTGACCTCTTCCTTACCATGGAAGTGCTCTGCTTTATGCCAAAATGTCATCGTCAAGCCCCAGCGCTCTCATCATGGTGCACAGTTTTGCCGATGTTTCCGACAATTCCTCCTCCGGCACCGATCCTTCCACAATGCCGGCTCCAGCAAAAAGGCGGAGGTTTTGTTCTTCCACTTCTGCACAGCGGATGGTGACAATCCATTCTCCATCTCCATCGATGTCACACCAGCCTACTGTACCAGTAAAGAATCCCCGTTCAAATGGCTCGATGTCCTGTATCGCCTGTTTTGCCAATAAAGTCGGTGTGCCGCAAACCGCTGGTGTCGGATGCAACGCTAAAGCAAGCTCAAGGGACGAAATGGACGGTGATAACAGTTCCCCGCTGATGACTGTGGAAAGATGCCACATCGTTTCCGTGCAGAGAAGGGATGGTTCCTTTGGTACATGCAAAGTTTTGCAGAAAGGTTTCAGAGCTTTGGTCACTGCCTCAATCACTATCGCATGTTCATGGCGGTTTTTCTCTGAAATAAGTAAAGCATCTGCTCTCCTCCGGTCATCTTGCGGATCATCCCTTCGGGGCGTTGATCCTGCCAACGGATTGACAATGACTTGACTGCCTGATGTTGACACGAGCAGTTCCGGGCTCGCCCCCAACAGCGTCCCCGTCCCCTGTTGAGCTAATGTTGCGGGGAATGTTCGATCGGACCCGTCTCCCTTTAGCAACGGTGCCGCAAAAGTATAACCATTTGGATTACGGATGGCCAATTTGTAGAGAAGCTTCGACACATCTGGCTTTTCCGTTGATGTCAAATGGACCGATCTCGATAGCACAATTTTCTGCAGTTCACCGTCCTTTATTTTTTGTAATCCTTGTTCCACAGCTTTTTTATACCCATGGGACGTCGGAACTGGGGTCACATGATAATGCCGGACCGCCGGCTGTTCCTCCTTTGTCAGCATATGATCAAAGGAAAGAGGACCTGACCATTTAACCTCTAAAGGCACCATCAGCCTGGCCGGATACATATCATCGAAGGGAATGGCCCCTGCCACCATGGGATGGGTACCTCCTTTTTCTTTTGCATCCTGCAGCAAGGTTTGAATTTGTCCAAGCAGCTGTTTTGGATGATGCCTATACCCCGTCGTCGGCACTGTTTGAACAATGCCTTTCGTTAACAGCGTTCTAGTCGGGGAGGCCATAAAAAAGGATGTCCCTTCCTGATATTCCGAAAGAATCTGTTCTGCTGATGCGAAATGCATGGTATTCATTTTCATTTGTCATCCCTCCCAAGAATGGTTAACAACCCAGTGTCGCTCCGCCGTCCACCCTTAAATCGTGCATCGTAATATGGCGCGATCGTTCCGAAACAAGAAATAACACGGCATCGGCAATATCCTGCGGCTGTGCGAGCCTTTTCAATGGAATGCCAAGACGGAACTCCGTTAAGGAACCGGTGATTACTTTTTCCGCACCGTTTTCATCGGCCCACATGAACCGCTGCATGTCCGTTTCCGTTGATCCCGGTGAAACTACATTACATCGAATCTGATACGGCGCCAACTCAAGCCCTAAACATTTGGTAAACATCGTTGCCGCCGCTTTTGAAGCCGCATAAGCCGACATGTACATTCTCGGCACCGTTCCCGCATTGGAACTTACCGTCACAATGACACCTGACCTGCGGGGAGTCATCCGGCGGCTGACGGAACACGAAACATGGAACACTCCTAAAGTGTTCACTTTAAACACCTCTTCCCAATCTTTATCAGAAAAGGTTTCCACGGCCCCCATCCGAAAAATGCCAGCTACATTCACCAAGATGTGGATGGGCCCCATCTTTTCTTCTATCTCGTTGACGATATGATCCACTTCATCACGATCAGTCACATCCGCTGGAAATGCTTTGACGTCATATCCACGCCTTGTTAATTTCGAAACGGTTCTGTCCAATTTCTCAGCATTCCGATCAACTGCCGCTATCTTTGCACCATGTTCTGCCAGCAGGCTGATCACCGCTTCTCCAATTCCTTGGGCAGCTCCAGTAACAAGAGAAATTTTCCCTTTTATCTTCCATTCATCCATCTGATCCCGCCCTTTCCAATATTGCAAACAAATCTTAAATGGAAATTTGTTCTACTAAAAATGATAATGATTTTCATTATCATCGTTTTTTCATTATGAAAAAGAAAAAAAACTTTGTCAAAGCTTTTCCCGAAAAATAATTCATAGGCCCCAATGAATATCTGATTCTATTTCTTTCGTTTAGCTGATAAGTACTGACCACCGTTACAAATATAGGAAGATAGTACATGAGGCATCACTGTATGGAAACAACAAAATTGATCGCAGTTTTCCCTCATCGAATACCTTTTGCCTTCGTAAACTCCGTTGAGCACGCCGTCCTTTTACAGGTCCGATATCAACAATTTCTTTTTTTTAGGATAGGATTAAGATGCGGTAAGTATTTTGACAGAAAAATACCCCGAAATCAGAAATGTTTATTTTCCGAGATCGGGGTTGGAGTTTATTTTAATAGGGCATAAAAAAGAAAAGGGATTTAGAAGATAAGAAAAAACATGAAGATGGTACCTTTTCATATAATAAAGGTTTTTCTGTAGTTTACTTCCTTCAAAAACACCGATTTTGACCAGAATTTAGGATATCGGTTACATTTTAAAAAATCTTCCCTGAACAGAAAAAAGACAGGAAAGATTGCAACTTTGGGATGGCGTTTTAGTTGGAAAACGAACTCTGTATAGGTTGAATGTTTTAACTTGGCTAGTCTAGGATTAATTGACCAAATCCTCAATCATAAGGTTGTGGTTGCCAGGTCATTTTCACCTAGGCAATCGATTACTTTCTCGTATAACAACCGGCGGCAGATGTTATTGCGAAGTTTTATAATGCAGGATGATAGGCTTATTTTTTTCATTGTTGCTTTATATAAACTAATTTCACCAGTTGTATGTTCGGAGTCTGCGGAATCAGCCACAAAATTTTCATTTAATGATATAGTCCAAATCTCTTCGTTATGTCTCATTAAAACAACAGCAAGAGTACCAAACTGAGTAATATGATCCCAGTAAAATAATTTCCTTTTTACCATTTATGAGTAACAGAAATTCCTTCTGAATGGCTCACAACCTCAACGTTATTTCCTTGCCATCGACCATGGATTTCAGCCCCGACATAATAATAGGACCTTCCGTTACCGCGATCACCATAAGTCCCGATAAATTGTTGAATCGTATGATCAACGGTTTTATATGTAACGGCGGCAATATCATTCGCTAACCATTCCACTTTAAATTCCCCATCTGTTTTATAGGGAAGCCTTTCTTTTGGACGAGCCAGAATTCCGTAATAAGACCTCAAGTAAACGGCATCCCCACCCTCCGTATTTTCTTTAATTGATAATACATGTTTAAAATCAGGCGATATACTTATGATATTTTTAACTTTTTTACCCTTTGCAACAAACAATCCTCATTGACTACTTATTCCATCCAATTTCTGGCTGACGCGCCTCAAATCCTAGGATATTTTACTTAAAATAGAAAGTTTTAGGTAGATTATTTAAATTTTTCCTTATAATCATTTAACTATTTATTTAAAAAGCCGATTATAAATAATGAAATTGTTTGGTTTTCAATTTACTTTTCACTTTGATGACTATTGTGTGCAGAAAAGCTTTGCGGAAGACCAACCAAACATGAACTCTGCAAGTTCCGATTTTGCAATTACGGTATGTCTGGAAGTAGGTACGCTTTTTACATAGCATTAATCTGGCCCAAACCCGTACTACTATAGTTCGTTTGTTGATACTTAAAAAAAACAACACAATGCAGACTGGAAACTGACGATTTTAACTATGGCAATCACATTTTAATCGTCGATTTAAAAACAGGTAAATCAATCGATTTCTTTAGTGCATTGAATTTTTACTATGAAAGCAAAGTTGAACCATTACCTTCCATTAATTATTTAGATAGGAGGGAATAACCGTGAAAATTGATCTTGGATATATCGGAGCAATAGTCGCTCGAAATAGAGCCAAAATGCCATCCGTACACGAAATCAAAAATCCATTGGCCGGACAACAAGTGGAAGTCATCCGAAACGGACAAGCCTATAAACTTACGATTTCGGATGAAATCAAACAAGTTCAAGGCTTGATGGCCATACCGATGGAAAAGTTTTTTCACGTAGAAAACGTTGACCCTTCTGATATTTTCTCTTATCGGCCAAAGGATCAATGGCTTGTGTTCAGCCAATATTTATATGAATCCAAATACTTTGATTCGCTAAGTAATGAAGAAGTAAAAAAAGTAGAATCCATCTTACAACACATAACGGACGGAGTAGATAGTTTGTCGCCATATCTAGGGATTAGCCTTTTTGGAATTAGTAAAGAACAACAGCATTCTTATGAAGCCCATCTTGAATTGGCTTCTTCAACAGCTGCACTTCAATACTTCAGTGATACGTTTTTAAGCGGTGATGTAAAAAAAGGATTTGATCAACTGATTCAAGATTATGTCCGCCACAATACGAAAATATCCATAAATCACCAATCGGTAGAGGAACGATTCATCGCAGCACGAGCCAAAATCAGGTCACTAAATGCTCCTTTAACATACCAACAAAGCCGTGAGCTGTCCATGACGAATAAACTTGGGAAAACGGTATATACACAAGCAGAAATTGAATCAGTCATCAAAAATTATCAAGAAATGTTTGAGAGCATTCAAAATGAAGAAGATTTGTCTGGAGTGCTTGCAAAAGCAAAAGAACAACTGCTTTCATTTGCTACGAAAGGCATCTCACCAAGGGATATAGATTACCAATTGGCAAGAGATTTTGTTGCACAGCGTGCCGATGACACATTCAATCGAATTGAGAATTACTGGCGTATGTTATTGCAAGAAAAATAAATTGTTCATTTGATCCGTGTTAAAAGATAGGGGGAAGTTTTTGTACTTTTTAACAAAAGTTGAGCAAAATATGGAAAAAGCTCAACCAACAGAAAATTGCTTGCAATGAAAATTACCGTTTAATAACTGAAGAAATCAATAATCTGCTTTCGAATAAACTGAAGCTTAAGCTGGAAAAATCTACTATCAATCCAAACGTGAACGAAAGAAATATGAGGAAAGACTACAAAATGATTTAATAGACATTTCAATGAACTAACTTCTGAGATGCTTCACCGTTTGGTTGATCGAATCGAAATAAAAGAAGATGTTTCACCAAAGATTTATTATCATTTCAAAAATGATGTTTTAAAAGAATAAAAGATATAGGAAAAGCACGTTTCATGATTTCCAGAAACGTGCTTTCAGCTTATCGACAAAGTCGACAAACTGAGATTAGTTTAAAAAACTAATCTTTTTGATTCCATTAAAAACGAGTTACGAGTGGCATAGGGGGATACCGCGATAATAAAGAAAAAGCTGATGTTCTATGAATTAAGACTTCATATTTTAGTGTTTATGATAAATTAAATCAGTTTCGTAACTATCACCGCTGTAATTATTTTTTTAAATACAATCTCTTTAATTCTTCTGTTTCTTCTTTCTTTAATTTTAAATTGTAATGTGAAATGATCTTTTTCATAAAGGAGTCAAATTGCTTTAAATAAAAGCCATAATTGTAAATTATCACAAATGCACTTGGCAATCTTTTGTTTCGGACAATTGGGATTATATTATTCTCAAAAGACAAGAAAAAACATCACAACGATCGTCATTTATTTTATCAATATTTATTTTTCCAATTTCTTTCCTATACAAAGAAAAATAATTTTTCCCTATATGATCTTCAAGGATTTTATTTGCTTTATTTACATCTTCTCCTATATTTCGCAGCATTTTTCTTACGCTATTACTTGGTTTATCTTGATTAAAGTAACTATACACAACTATATAAAATGCCAATTGGCCAAATTCCGAATCGGCATATTGTCCAATCAAAAATTCTTTATTTCTTTGGACTTCATATAATCTCATTTTTTTGTTGACAATATCAGTTTTACATCTTATAGACATATCGAAATACACATTGTCTTTATCATAATTTTTTTGATAGACAGAAACTTTGTAATGCACCCCTTTGTCAAGACACAAATTGATAATATTTAAGTTATCCATTCTCTCCTTTCGCTATGAATGTGGTGCGTGTGCAAAAAAGGCTTGACATGGAGCCTCTACGGGCACGATTTTTTGCGCCTACTTGATGTACTAATCACATAGTCTAAAATTCTTTCTTTCGATAAATAATTACAGCAATTAAATATGAGAGAGTAAATACAGTAATACCAAGTACTATAAATAAAATCGGAACTAATAAAGACGAATCTATGGATAACGGTAATTTGTCTATTAAATCTTCTACTAAGAATTTGATTCCATAATAAACAAATAGACCTACAAATCCTCCTCCAAGTACAAATGCATCAGATTTGTCTGCACCAAAGATATAGAGGAACGGGTATATAAGCGCACCTGCTAAAAGAACTACGAAAATTCCAGAAGAAATAATATTAATTATGCCATTTATTTGTGTTTCAAAAATTAGATCATATGTATAAATAACAATATATGAAAGAAATGCTCCGATAATCACAACCGATAAGTAAAAAATATAGTGACTTCGGACAATATTAGACCTACTAACCGGTAAGGTAAGTACATATTTATCATAACCAGACTTACTCTCTATTTTTATAACTTCAAGTGAAGGCAAAGTCATTAATAATATAATTAACATAGCGGCCACACCACTTACCATAGGCCCTGCAAAAAATAAAAGTACACCAGAAATCAATAATGCGAGACCTACATATGCAAAAATACTTCGATAAACTAGGTAATAGTTTGTCAATAATAGACCTTTCACTTAAATTTCACTCCCTGTTAGTTAGTAAGAGACTAAGTTCTTCCATTGAAATCTTTTTAGAGCTAAGGTCCTTTGGCAATTCCATTTTATTTGATACAAGTATTCTAGAATAAGAACCATAGTCCCTTTTTGCAACAACTATATTTCTATTTAGTAAAGATAATCGTTCCTTTTTGATATCAACAATTGCAAATTTTTCAAGAATCTTGTCCTTTCTCTCATTTAATAAAATTTCACCATTTTTGATAAAAACAATATGACTAGCAATTTTCTCAATATCACTCATAATATGAGAAGAAAGTAATATCCCACCACTACTCTCTCTCACAAAGCTTTTTAACTCACCTAAGACTTGTTCTCTTGATGAGGGATCAAGCCCTCCTGTTGCCTCATCTAGTAATAGTAGTTTTGCATTATGTGACAGTGCAACAGCTATAGAAAGTTTCATTGACATCCCACGAGAAAATTTATATATTTGTTTATCTTCGGGGAGAGAAAAAGAATTAACCAATCGGAAAAAATCATCTTGATTCCAAGTATTAAATATTCTCAAAAAAACTTTATTTAGTTGTTTGATTGTTAGGTGCGCCGGTAAATTCATAGCATCGAACACAACTCCAATTTTTTCCTTCATCTTAGGCTGTTTATGTATATTTTCTTTGCCAAAGATTTTAATTCTACCTGAATCCTGAGAAACTAGACCTAGTATTGTTTTAAATGTAGTAGATTTACCTGCACCATTATCACCAATAAAGCCAACTATTGATCCTGACGGAACATTGAATGTAACATTTTTTAAAACAACTTTATTGCCATATCGCTTTGTAATATTTTGAACATCTAATAAGTACGACATTTTCTCACTCCAACATATTATCTTAGTATATATATGTATTCTACTTACACCCGTTAAATCATTTATTTTTTCAAAAATTATCTTTCTATTCAGAATAATAATGTAGAATAATACATTTTAAAAGGGGCTTTTGAATCGTTTTGTTTTTTTATTAGGTCTAAGAGCCTATGTTTTTACTTATTTTTGTTTGTACATCCAAGGTTATGAAAATAATATAGGAGAGAATAAATAGTATTTTTCCATTGATTGATGTTAAATTAATAGATGGATACTACCTTAACACTACATTAAATAAAAAAATTTATAGAAAAATAACAAGTATCATTTACTTAATGATTAGTGTCGAACTCGATTCATCAGAAAAATGTAAGTGTAGTACTTCTTCTAGGTCCTTTTCGGTTAATTTTTCTAATATTTGTATTACGTCAAATAAATTCGTCCCATTGAAATGATAACGTGTGAATTGATTTGCAATAAATTGAGGCGAATTAATAGACCTTAAAAAGCAACCAATTTCCTTATTTATTACACGTTGTGCATTATCTCTTTTTATCGGATCCCTTTTAAATCTAGAAACTGTTTCATATACAGTATTAATAACTTCTTGAGGCTCTTTACTTTCCCCACTAATTATGGAGTAACCAAAATTCCCCTCAATTCCGCCGGAACCTTAACATCCCCAACCCCTTCCATGGCGAATCCTATTTGCCGGTCAGGGTTCGCATTTTTCAGATTTGCTATGGCGTTGTCTACGAATCGGCCGACTTTAGGCGCACCGTTTGCTGCGCCGGTTTTCAAATGCTGCAGTATTTCTAATTCATTAGCCTCCTACTCGATGTTTAGGGAAGCTAAAGCTACATAGTGAATAACCGTGAGAAAGAAATTTTATATGTTTTTCCAGTTTGAAAAGTTCGTGAAATTTTTCAAACTGTGGGAAAATGTTCAAATGGAAAGGATAAGTCCCGACATCTTGCCAAGTTATTGTTAAAAATTAGATTTTAATATAACTTAATTGTAAGCGCTGACAGTTTATAGTTGCAACTATAAGCACCTTGACATTTTTGCTATGGCAATCATCTTTTGCATGAAATAACAGATCCCACAAATTACTTCTTAAGTATTGTTATTTAATTGCTAGTAAAGGAGTGGATCAAGGATGATGCAAAAATTCCAACGGTTCGGTGGGGCGATGTTTGTGCCAGTATTATTATTCCCATTTGCGGGGATACTTGTAGGTCTCACAATTTTATTTAAAAACGGGGATATTATGGGTTCTTTGGCTGATCCAGATGGAGCATGGTATAAATTCTGGACGGTAATAGAGGAAGGTGGATGGACAGTATTTAATCAAATCCCGTTGCTTTTTGTTGCCGGCATCCCTATTGGATTAGCGAAAAAAGCACATGCGAGAGCTGTTTTAGCAGCACTCGTAACCTATTTAACTTTCAATTATTTTGTAAACGCTATTTTAACGATTTGGGGGGAAAATTTTGGTGTCGATTTTAGCGAAGAAGTTGGAGGAGTGAGCGGGTTAACGGAAATTGCCGGTATTAAAACTTTAGATACAAATATTATCGGTGCGATTGTTATTTCTTCCATTGTTGTTTTAATCCACAATCATTATTTTGACAAAAAACTACCAGATTTCCTAGGTATCTTCCAAGGAACATCCTTTGTTGTCATTGTTTGTTTTTTTGCTATATTGCCTCTTGCCTTGCTTACCTCGTGGGGATGGCCGATAATTCAGAACGGAATTGCTTCTTTACAAGGGTTTTTGGCTTCCTCTGATGTATTAGGGGTTTGGTTGTATACATTCCTTGAAAGAATCTTAATTCCAACGGGACTGCACCATTTTATATACGGTCCTTTTATCTACGGCCCGGCAGTTGTTGATGGCGGAATTGCAAAATATTGGATGGAGCATTTATCGGAATATGCAACAAGTGCTCATTCATTAAAAGAAATGTTCCCGGAAGGCGGTTTTGCTTTGCATGGTATGTCCAAAATTTTTGGAATCCCTGGCATTGCATTAGCGATATACGTAACAGCAAAACCTGAGAAAAAGAAAATCGTATCAGGTATGTTGATTGCAGCAACTTTAACATCTGTTGTAGCTGGGATCACAGAACCGATAGAGTTCACATTTTTATTTGTTGCTCCTCTTCTATTTGCTGTACATGCATTTTTAGCAGCTTCTATGGCTGCGGTGATGTATGCGTTTGGTGCAGTTGGTAATATGGGTGGTGGATTGTTAGAAATTGCCAGCTCCAACTGGATTCCGTTATTCAAATACCATACTTCCACTTATATCACTCAGTGGATAATTGGATTGGCATTTACGGTTATCTATTTTTTCATGTTTCGTTATTTAATTGTAAAGCTAAATGTAGCTACCCCAGGTCGTGAAGCAGATGACCAAAAAGAAGTAAAACTGTATACAAAAGCAGACTACAAAGCTAAAAAGCAAGCAGAAAATAAAAATAGTGCAAATAAAGAAAATGCTTATTTTGTTCAAGCTAGTGAATTTTTAGAAGCTCTAGGCGGATCTTCTAATATTGCCGATGTAACAAACTGTGCTACAAGACTCCGCGTAACAGTAGTAGATGAATCAAAAATAGCGCCTGATAGCCGATTTAGATCAGCTGGAGCCCACGGAATTGTTAAGAATGGGAAAGCAATTCAAGTGATAGTCGGTTTATCGGTTCCACAAGTAAGGGAACAATTTGAGAATTTATTGAGTGATTCTAGCAAAAAACAATATAAAGAAAACTGAAAGGCTCCACATTTACTTGCAAATTCTAAAATGTTGTTTATTTGACAAGCGGGAAAATTCCCTTCTTATGGGAAATAGAACTGAACTTGAGATAGCGACCAGAATGGTTAAGGAATATTGTTTTCATACAAATGAATTGTTATAACTTGGATGAAAGAGGATATTGCATTAAAGGAGGAAACCTAAAAATGAAAAAATTCTCGGTATTAATTGCAGGCGGGGGAAGTACTTTTACTCCAGGGATTGTTTTGATGTTATTAGATAATTTATATAAGTTTCCAATTAGAAAATTAAAACTTTATGATAATGATGAGGAACGTCAAGCAACAATTGCAGGAGCTTGCGAAATAATTCTCAAAGAAAGAGCTCCGGAAATAGAATTTTTGGCAACAACAAATCCTGAAGAAGCCTTTACAGATGTTGATTTTGTCATGGCGCATATTCGTGTAGGAAAATATGCAATGCGTGAATTAGATGAAAAAATACCTTTGAAACATGGTGTAGTTGGTCAAGAAACATGCGGGCCAGGCGGAATTGCATATGGAATGCGTTCTATTGGAGGAGTATTAGAATTAATTGATTATATGGAAAAATACTCTCCGGATGCATGGATGTTAAACTATTCCAATCCAGCAGCTATTGTTGCTGAAGCTACCCGTCGTTTGCGGCCAAATTCCAAAATATTAAACATTTGCGACATGCCTATTGGAATTGAAATGCGCATGGCACAAATTTTAGGTTTAAATGATCGTAAAGAAATGAATGTCCGTTATTTTGGATTAAACCATTTTGGCTGGTGGACAGAAATCCGTGATAAAGATGGAAATGATTTAATGCCAAAACTAAAAGAACATGTAGCTAAACATGGATATAATGTACCAAATAGCGCAGATAACCAGCATGTAGATCAAAGTTGGAATGAAACATTCTTAAAGGCGCGTGATGTATATGCATTAGATCCAAATACATTGCCGAATACGTATTTGCAATACTACTTCTTCCCAGATTATGTTGTGGAGCATTCTAATCCTGAATATACAAGAGCCAATGAGGTAATGGAAGGCCGTGAAAAATTTGTTTTCGGCGAATGTAGAAAAATAATTGAAAATCAATCGACAGAAGGCAGTAAACTTCATATAGATGAACATGCAGCATATATTGTAGATTTAGCACGTGCCATTGCATATAACACTCATGAAAGAATGTTATTAATTGTCGAAAATAAAGGATCAATTATTAATCTTGATCCAACTGCAATGGTGGAAATTCCTTGTATTGTTGGAAGTAATGGTCCAGAGCCATTATCGATAGGAGAAATTCCACAATTCCAAAAAGGATTAATGGAACAACAAGTATCAGTTGAAAAATTGGTTGTTGAGGCGTGGGTTACCCGTTCTTACCAAAAATTATGGCAAGCAATAACATTATCCAAAACAGTACCAAGTGCAAAAGTTGCTAAAGAAATATTGGATGATTTAATTGAAGCAAATAAAGATTTCTGGCCTGAACTTCATAAAGATGATGTGGTAGTGAGCGAATCTTTTTAAGATGATCGATTTTATCAAATAAAAAGTACAAAAGGGTAACAATCTTTTGTACTTTTTTTGTTTCACTCCTCCTTCTGTTAATGAATAATTATTTTTTGCCAAGCAGCAGACTTACACCTTTTTTTCCTTTAAACTAAGTATTGTAGTGTTCTGGCATTACATTTGGCTGCTTCCGAAAGAATGTAAAGGATAATAATCCAGTACAGTTCCATATAGTTCTGCCAGCGAATTTATTCGCAGTTAACGGCACGACCATTGGAGATGACAAGAGCAAACATAAATTATTTATTGAAGGAGGGGATATGGCTTGAGATTAGAAGAACTTATTAATAAACATTATAAAAAATTAAATGAGACAGATTTACACATCTTAAAGTACATTATGAATAATAAAAATACTTGTTATTCGTTAGGGATTAATAATCTAGCTGAAAAATGCAATGTTTCCCGCTCTTCAATATTGCGGTTGGCACAAAAATTGGAATTTAGTGGATATAGTGAATTCCGAGTGTTCTTAAAATGGCAAGGTCGAGAGGATCCGGTAGAAGAAAAAAGCGGTGTAGAAATTTTGCAGGAAGATCTTCATGAAACAATCAAATATATTCAAACCAAAGATTTTTCGGATGTTTGTGAATTGATATATAATGCCAATCAAGTATTTGTTTTTGGGACGGGCACTGCACAATTACATTGTGCATTAGAGTTGCAAAGAATGTTTCTGCCGCTTCAAAAGTATTTGAATGTTATCCACTCTCAATTGGAGTTTGAAATAATTGTAAAGGATTTGCAGAAAAACGATGTTGTGATCATTTTTTCTTTATCAGGAGATACACCAACAATTTTTCCTGCAGTGCAAAATTTAGTTGCCAAAGGAATTCCTTTTATCTCTATAACAAATTTAGTAAATAATCGTTTGGCTAGAATGACTCCGTATAATTTATATGCCAGAAGTTCAAATCTCGCAAGCCATAACGGAACAAAATTGAAAACATTTGCCCCTTTTTTTATTATTGGAGAAGCTATTTTTAGCCATTATGTTGACTATCTGAAAGAGAAAAAAGAAACAATTGAAAGGGCGGGAAAAGATGAAGACGCATAATACAACGTGCCAACAAAAACATTCGAATGATTCCCCTTCCATATTACAAAGTTTGCGCATTTTTAAAATATCGGTCATCTTTTTTATACGTCCCATTTCTCTTTCTTAGTTATTTATATATAATGTCGCTGCAGGCAAACCAACCTTTTTTTGCTCAAGTAAAAGAGGATCCTTTTATTAAAATTTGTTTGTGTTTGCCATGTTAAATCTTTTTTTGGTGTATTGACAAGAATGGTGTTGTCAGATTTATAAAACAGATCCAGTTAGAAATAGGAAGGTTGGCGATTTCATTATTGCTGGTTGAAATATATTTGGCAGTATGTTGCTTCTTTTAGCTATTAGCAAATACCGGAAAGCACATAAAGAATTAATAAAAAATAGTACGTTGAACCGGAAGGAAAAAGGAGCAAATTTAAGATTTGTCGGCAGTACCATTATTGTTGGATTGCTGTCTGTTCTTTGTCTTGTCTTTATTATTAAAATACAATTTTCATAAAATTATTATAGATAGAAAGAAGGAATTAGTATGTTAAAAAAAATATTTGCGAAAAATCCCAAAACTATTATAGAAGAAATTTTTTCACCTATGTATGGCGAAGTAATTTCATTATCAGAAGTACCGGATCCCGTGTTTGCCCAAAAGATGATGGGGGATGGGATAGCGGTTATTCCTAAAGACGGAAAGGTTGTGTCCCCTGTAAAAGGACAAATTATTCAAGTATTTCCTACTAAGCACGCAATAGGTATTCGAACAAAACATGGGTTAGAAATATTAATTCACGTTGGACTAGATACGGTTGAATTAAATGGTGAAGGTTATGAAGTAACTGTGAGTGAAGGGCAAAAAGTAAAAATTGGAGATCCCATAATGAATGTTGATATAGAATTTATTGAAAAAAATAATAAAGAAATCGTAACGCCAATTATTATTACAAATAGCGCTGAAAAGACTGAGAAAATAGTTGTGCGGGAAGCTGGTGAAATACAAAGGGGAGAGTATATATTGAAATGCTATGTTGTAAATTAGGGCAATTTCATTCTAACATCCGAAATACCGCGAAAAATTTTGCGAATCCCCTAGATGATGCACATTCTTACCAAGCATTTGTGCATTTTCCAAATATATTTCTGTAAAATGATGCAAGTTATTTTCTACAAGAAGAAAATTCAGAGTGTTGCAGTATATCTTTATCAAAATTTTGTATAAATATACATATATGTGATCTATCCATCAAGGGCTTGACATGGATCCTCTGTAGCCATGATTCTTTAGCCAAGCGCCAGCTTCAACAGTTTTGGCAAAACCAAAAAAGGTTATCATGGCTCCTCCTCCATGTAAAGCTCCTTTGCATATCACTGCATAAGGATTTTGCAATTCTCTGCACTTTTATTTTCAAAAAACAAACCTATTGTAATTAAGTTTATTATAATCTCCCTGTTCTCCGTGTCTAATTTTTAGACTAACATCAATTTTATGTTTCTATTACTTAAATACCTTATTGTTCTTAGCTAATATTATATATCTTAAAATAACAGCTTTTCTGTTCTAAGCCTTTTTATAAAGTTATCAATGGCATCACTTTCATTATTAAATATTACTTCCGAACCTGTTACAATATTGAATCTTTATTATCATGGATAACATAAAAAGGATTCAAAAACCCCTCTTCTCTGAACCATTTATTGCGGTCAAATTTAATTTCCATTACCTATTAATTTTATTTCATCGACATGGAATAGCTTAGAAGCTTTGGATAAGTAGTGCGGTCAAATTAAAATGTTTATTTTCTATCTACCTATTTTTCCCATCGTTATCATATATAAAAATTTGAAAATTTGATTCTCATTTCCCCTCTCGATAATTGAAAAATTTTGTCTTTCATCCACATTATATAAGATCCAATTATCACCTTCAAAGTAGCAACCTGTTGAAAATGGTACATTGGTTTTTCTACCAATAACAATATTCAATTCTTCCAAATCTATGCCTAACTCTTTTATTTTATTTTCATATTCAGTTCGTGTCATTTTTTACCAACCCCCTTTATTTTGTAATATACCGATATCCTCTAAAGCTTTCACATTTATTGGAGTGTTAATTTGTTTCGCACCACCCGTAGTTATTTTCCCATGGAGCTGCTTCCCCCATAACACCATATATTGAGTCTATTTCTTTTTCTTTACACAAAGCTACCAATTCAGGATTTGATTGAAAAGCTTTATATTGAGAATACCAATTGGCAATAACATTTTCAGTAATATGAGGATTATTTGTTCCATTCTTTATATTTAATTTATCAATAATAGAATTTATTTTGTTAACAGAATATTCTGGATGGTCAATACTAAAATTTTTAATAGCATCTATTGCATCTTTATAGTACGTTTTATCAAAATAATAGGTGTTCCTCGCATACTCATTTTCAATATAACAAATAGAACGTTCACTTTGTGTACTATGATAACCATTTTCTACCACACCTAAATTGTTGCCAAAAGGACTTCCAATTCTATCTCATTCACTTGGAATTAATATTTCTCCAGTTTCTTTATTAAATACACCAATTGCAGTATCTTTATTCAAACCTGGAAAACTTGGCCAGTCAATATCTGGCCATTCTCCCCAATTAGAATAATCAGCATTTTTTATCACTCTAACATCATTTAAAACATTAAAATTTATGTTTTGTTCCGGTGTTAACTTATTAAAGTTAGCTTTCATAATTTCAATCTCTTCAGCATTAGATAACGTTTCATCACACCAAACATTATCTCTGAGATATTTATTGAAATTATTTTGTGCCTCTTTCCCTATACCTTCAAATGATTCACAAACATATTTTTCTAATCAAGGATCTATAGTACTTTCGCCTGTTCCCGTATCCTTAATGTTATATTCGAAGCCATCGTTGTTAACTTTATTCCCCCCAACATTTTTTACAAAGAAGTGCTATTTTTCAAAGTCTTTCGTTGCTCATTCCGTCATCAACCCTTAGACCGATTGGGACCGGCCCATGTCGAGATACCGCGATAATAAAGAAAAAGCTGAGGTTCTATGAATTAAGACTTCATATTTTAGTGTTTATGATAAATTAAATCAGTTTC
>ERZ1673775.48-NODE-48-length-21263-cov-9.292390_pt1 | contig 21263 bp, 21 predicted proteins | sample MGYA00580139_ERZ1673775 | MGnify/ENA primary metagenome ERZ1673775 (study PRJEB41219, sample SAMN04549615) | soil metagenome | isolation source: soil | place: USA: Texas, Brazoria NWR | collected 2008-10-24 | study: EMG produced TPA metagenomics assembly of...
CTACGAAAATTGGGACTCCATTCGACAGTCGTTGAGAGAAGGAACCTACAAGCCCATTGGATAGATCCGACTGGAAAACCGGAAAGAGAGCTTGCAGCGAAATATAGGAATCAAGCCGAGGAAGTAGAGAATGCTGGATATCACCGTCTTGCTGCCGCTCTTAGAGATTTAGCCGAGTCTTACGACCGTGAGGCTGAACGAATTATCGCTGAGCACCAACAAGAAAACTGTAATTAGAAGACAAAAACAGATAAGCGATATTTTCAAGATTATATTAACTTATTCTTAACCTGACATTATAGGAATTTTTTTAAAAGAGGAAGCACCCAAAGTAATAGACGGCATAAAGCGGAAAATGAGAAAAGGAAAGAGAAGAAATTTTTCCGCTTCTTCATTAAGAAGAATATATTGTGGAAGACGTTTTTAAAATGGGGGCGTTAAAACTTTACTAGGTACTGCTTGTAAAGGTTTAAATACGTGTATTAGTTATTTCGTTTTACTAGATTATCCATTATAATAACAATAGCATATGGTTAAGGCATCTCAGAGGATAGTGAAATCTCGAGATGCCTTTTTTGTTTTACTAATTATAAACATGATGATTGAGGGATTAGTTCGATATTTTAATAAAAATTATTTGATGTTACACATTTAAAAATAAAATGGAGGTTCATTTCATTGTATAGATTAGAAAATAACTACGGTAAAGATGTTTTAAAAACAATCTCCTTGTTAGCAAGAGGTATTCAAGATTTTGATCAGCAATACAAAGAAGAAAAACTGGAGAAACTGCCTTCATTGTGGAAAAAAGCTTCTGCAAAATTACATCTGATCGGTTTAGAACAAGGTCTAAAGCAAAACGATTTATTTCCGCTTACCTTAGATAAACAAATGGAATGGTTAAGTACCCCTCTGACAGCTTGGCCATACCCTAAATTTGCTGAATTATTTTCATTAGAAGATGACTTTATGGAACCTATTTTATATGACTTTTCTGTAACAGAATTTTGTATTGCTATTGCGCAGGAGGGACAAAATCCGATTTTGGAGCAAGATACCAAAGAATTTATTAAATTGAAAACGCCCTTAGATGATACAGGATATCGGCATTTGAGAAAATTTCTTATTGACAATCCTGTTGTTCGTGTAATCGACAGGAAAGTATTAAAACAAATGAAAAATTTGCCCAATGAAGTTCAAAGTAAATTGTGGGATTTATTTTATGAACCAATTCCATTAACCTATGTATCTGATAAAACAGTCAGCGTCTGTCCGCGTTGTAGTTGGACTTTGTTCAAAGATTTAAATGGCGATTATAAATGTGATACAGATAAATGTAAGAAGTTAACGAGAAATTGGGAGGAAAAAGTCCGTTCGATTGAAAGTGGTAGCAATTTATTACGTGTAAAGCGTGGTATAAGACGATATATCGTTGATCCAGGAATTATTGAAATGAATTTGTATAAAAAACTTTGTAAAATCGGTAAAGATAGCGGACAGTTTGAAGTAGAACTTTATCCAAACAAAGATGAATATGACATTTCAATAAAATTGAAAAATGGAGAGACTTGGGTGATTGACGTAAAAGATTGGGCTGTGCCGCAACAACTTGCCTTACATATAAAACCTTTTTCGTCAACAAGTGAATATGCTAAGGCATTTTTAATAGTGCCGAACTATCGGGGAGAAAAATACGTAGAAAAATTAAAAGTGATTTGTGATAAAGGATACATCATTATGACTGATAAAGAAATCATCCACTATATAACGAGAATGATCGAGGAGGAATAATGAATTGAGGGTTCGGTTTGAAAATTATTTTGCAAGTTTGGTTAAAGAAGTAAAAGGACATCTTATGACAGTTGAAGTTTCAAAAGACGAAGTGGATGATATAGCTAAGACAATACTAAAAGTAGAAGCAGCAGCATATGGCTTAATGCAATTATTACCTGAAGAAATGTGGACATTCGAGCAGCTTTCCTATCTTTATTCGGGTACGTATTTATCGTTATTTCAAAATTTTTCTGATAGACAAATGAGAATTTGGAGCAACTTGAAAATTTTACTGCCGTCATGGAAAGCGAGGAGCATAGTCACGAATTTGAGTGAGGAGTATTTTAGCTTGCAAGTTCCACAAACTCTTCTTCATCTCTTACGTAATGAAGAAAGAATGATTTGGAAAAACCTAACACAGTATCCAGATCGTACATCATATTACGAGCAATTGCTCACGGGCATAGTTCCTCATGTTTCTTCAAATAGATCTATAGCTCAACATAATGTTGTTACTAAATTTAAAGACATTCACCAAGAAATTTCGTTTAAGATTCCTGAATATATACACTCTTCTGAAATACGGGAGATTGATACAGATTATTTGCCTAAAGAAGTTTTATCCGTTACAAAAGAAGATTTACTGGAATCGGCGAAAAAACTTGATAATCTTGAGTTGGAAATTTTAGGGGAATATAAACATCAATGGTGTAAAAGAATCAAACCGATTATTTTTAATGAATGCACAAAATCGAAAAAACGCACAGATATATTATTTCTTTCTGGAACACAGCATTGGGTAGGGACGCTTTCGGCAGGAAAATCAACGATTATGGATTTACTTGCCTTCCATCTGTATGAAAATAAGAAAGTAACGACGCTCATTGTCGGAGACGTAGCAACTGCTCTGAAAAAAGTTGATTATTTTCAATCACTAGGAATAAAAGCGGTGCCAATTATTAGCTATCGACAAAGAAAAAGGCATGTTCATGAATATATGCAAACGATGGATGAATCATTTATGTCATTAAGGAACTTTCAAAAACCTGCGATGCGCTATTTGTCGGATATTTGTATTATACAAGAAAAGCAAGAGTTGAATTTAGAAGGACCACCACCATGTTTTAACATGAGACAAAATAATAAAGTGACTATTTGTCCATATTTTTTCCGTTGTCCATATCATCATGCTTATCATGATTTGTCGGAAGCTGACATTTTAATCGCTACAATACAAGGGCTTGTTTATAGCGAAATGCCTTCAGCGCTCGCTGGTATTCGAATGCGGATGTTTGAATATGTTTACCGACGTACAAGCTTAATTCTTATCGACGAAGCTGACCGTGTACAATCCCAACTAGATGCGATCTTTGCCCCGGAAGAAGAGATCGCAGGGTCACAAACAAGCTGGTTAGAGCAACTCCATAAAAAAATCAATGAGCAGCTGTATAAGTCAAAGCTTTCTCTAAGGAAACCAACTATTGACAAATGGAATCGTGCTTTACAAAATGCGATGTCAGCTGTTTATCTCGCATATTCACTGCTTCAACAAGAAAGGGACATTTACACATTTGTTGGAAAACAATATTTTACATCATATAAACTTTTGAAGCAGTTTACCCTGTCATTGCTGAATATTAGTGGTAAAGATGAAAAGTATCAAGAAAATCCATTGTTTAAGCGAATATGGAAGGATTTTAATGATTTTGTTTTATCTTATCAAAAAGAAGATTACGGTTTTTTATATAGCGAAAAATTGGAAAAAAAACCATCTTTAAAATTATTAAAATCGATTACGAATCAGTTGATACAAGATGATGAGGAATCGTCTGTTTTAATTAGAGAATGGTTAGAGCTAACAAGTAAACGTTTTAATTTGACTCTTCAAAATAGACGTTTGTTAGAGAAAAAACTGCGTTTTGCATTGACTATCCTTCTTCTTGAAAAATACTTATTTTATTTAGTTCAGCACTTTGACACGATTCAATCTGAATTTGAGGACATGGATATTGACAACATGCTATCTATATTTCAAGGAACACCAAAGGATTACGACGGTCTGCTGCCTGTTTCGCCAACGGGTATTGGAATGGGATTTCGCTATGAAAGTGAAGAGCATGCATATGCAAAAGGAGGAATTTTGAAACTTGTTCGGATAATAGGGGTTGGAAGATATTTGCTAACACATATGGATAAATTTTTTTACCCATTAGATGGAAAAAAAGGTGCGACGGTCATTCTTTTATCAGGTACAAGTGAAGCTCCGTTTTCATCAAAATATCAAATTCAGTTGCCAGTCAGTTATTTAATTGAAAAAAACGAAGAAGTACAAACGAAAATCGAAGTCATATTTGAGCCGCTCTATAAACCGGACTTTGATCCTATTATAATTTCTGGAAAAAAAGATGATGAAAGAGATTGGGAACTTAAATCAGCTGTTGCATCGCTGAAACGAAACAACATTATTGAAAGAGAACTTGAATTGGCAAGTGAAGGAAGAAAACGTTTGTTAATTGTCGTTGGCTCGTATGAAGAAGCAGCAATGGTTGGTAAAGAAATGAGAAATGTTTTTGATAGAAAGGATATTTATTATTTAACAAACCAAAATAGCGCTTCACTAGAGGAAGGAGTGTGGCCGCGGCAAAAAGTAGCTTCGTTTTCAAAATCAAATGGTGTCATTCTTGTTGCTCCATTGTTAGCGTTAGAGCGAGGACATAACATTTTAAGTACTGTTGACTCCATGCAGGTAGCCGCTTTTCATACGGCAATTTTTCTAGTTCGACCGTACCCAAGACCATATGATATGTCGAGGCTCATCAATCGTCTAAACGCGTATATTATGAATGAACTATCGAAAGTGAATACGAAAGATTATAACATAAAAGAACAAATGTTAAATCAAAGAAAGGCTGCATATGCGATACAGAAAGAAATACTCTTAAATGAGAGGGGGTTTCGTTATTTAGACAACATAGAGAGAAAGTATTTAATTATGGACTTATTTGTTTCAGTTTGGCAGCTAACGGGACGTCTTATTCGCGGAAATGTCCCAGCAAAAATTATATTGTGCGATGGAAGCTTTGCGCCAGAAACGGTGATAGGCAATGCTGACGATTATACTACAAGCTTGCTTGTTGCTTGGAAAGAAGAGATCGTACGCTTTGCAAAGCGGGACAATTATTTTATTTTGCAAAAACTTTATCATCCGATCATGGATGGGTTACAAAATTTGAAAGGGGTTAAAGTTTATGACGAAAATAAAAGACGATCCACCAAAGAAGACAAAAGCCAAATACACGTCAGATTATATTAAACTCCTAGCGATTCCAATAGAAGAAAGCCAAGTGATTAAAGGATATAGCATTAATTTTCCACAAAAATTGAAAAATATAATAGAAGAGGAAAATCATTTCAAAAACAAATTCCGAATATTCCCATTGAAGTCACTAAGTGAAACTATTCAAATTTTATTTACGGATTTATTGTTTGTAAACAGTAATGCACCTTCTCAGCAGAATGAGCCATGGTTATTTTCTCAACATCCTATCGATATAGATTTATTAAAGCATATGATTGAATCATGGTATTATGTTCACTTTAAAAAAATCTTTCCTCCAAATGTGTTAAATGATATAAAAAACGTAGAAGAAGAAAGAATAGTGAAGATAATAACAAATGAACAAGGTACAGCTGATCTAAGCGATAGTTTTGCTTATCAATATTTGCCAAAAATCATTTCAGCAACTTTAAATAAAAAATTATTTATCCCATGTTTACAAAAACATCTTTATTTTATCGAGGTAAGCAATAGTTCATCCCAAGGTGTGAATTGGATAAGTTGGCCACCAGAAAACATTACAACGGGAAAACAAACAGAGTATTTTTCATACAACGTTAAATTTAAAATACAAACGATTCCTTTCGATTCCGTTCCTTACTTATATATTCATGTAGGTGTCTTGCGTTGGATGACAAATAAGGCATTTATAAGAAATGAGGGAGCGACTGTCTACTTGCAAGGGACTTATCCGTGGATTAGTGGCAAAAATGAATTGGCACCAATGATTAAAACATCTGTAAAAAAACGAAACGGTCATTTGTTTTGGGAACATAAAACAAATGATATCATTAATGAAATGGGTTACGGTGGAGTGATACCCGAGATTGAAAAAGTTTTTGAAAATCCTTCACAATATTTTTTAGAGAATAAGGAAAATAAATTTACTGTTTTAATACCATATGGTTCACATTTGTGGGGAACACATAATCTGGGAGCAGGCGCAGGCTTTAAAGAAAGAGTAGAAATCTCAAAGGAAATAGTAAAACAGTTTCCTTCGGATTGCTCATTCCCGATTTGTAGAAAAATAAAATCATCTTCAAGGATTGTGAAACATAAAAATTTAAAGCTGCCATCATCAATGATAATAGAAATTTGGTACTCCGATTTAAAGTGGCTTGAAAAGGCAAAAAATTCATTGCTTAAATCGTTAAATATTGAAGCGAACAATGAGGTAAATGTTTATAAATATGGAGAGTCCACCATCATATTAAAAGAGAAGGCAATATCGGAACAACTGGATGTTGGATGGATAGAAAGAAAAAAAGATGGAGAGGCATTACTGATTGATCGTATAACAAAAATGTTAAACGGTGATGTTACCCCATCGTTTTGTTTATTCGAATTAAAAGATAAGGAAGATTTTTATCACAGTGTTGATCCAAAGGACTTCATCAGACATATATTTGCTAAACATAATAAATTAACACAGTTTATTCGTCCAATGGATCCAAAAGAGGAATTAGAAAAATTGGAGCATCGGTTTGAACATGCTGTTACAGATTTGCTGAGACAAGCAGGAATTGTTTCGTTAAGGGGACAAGCCTTTCTTGAGCGACACTCCAATACTACTTTTGTAGGCTTGTACAATATTCAGCGAAACAAAAAAACGAGCAAAGAGAAGCTCAATTATCCAATTATGGTTAAAGCCGATGCGAATGAAATAAAAATGGCTCTTCCTTATAGGGGGTGGGTACCTTATCATGAAGGATTGCTTATGCTTGCAAAAGAAAGCAGTAATTTCATTTCCTTTAATTATGAACGAGATATGATGAAATTCCTTCATGGTTCGTTACATCAAATCAATGCAGAACATATTATTTTGTTTGCGAAAGCTCAAAATATACGAAAACAAGTCAAATGGTTCCAAAACAGAAACATAAGTACCATTGAAAACCCATTATCAATGTTTAACAATTTAAGTATTGTTCGTCTTAGAGATGAAGAAGAGGGCGAAGCACCGGAGTGGACAGTTTTTGGTAAAATTGAAAATGAGTTAAGTGAAATAACGGAAATTCCGCAATCTTTCCCAACCGGATTGTTTAAGTTCAATGAGCATGTCTTTTTTAGTATCGGTTCTAAGCCCCAAGGAGTTGGACAAAAGATCGATCCTAATAAAACAAAAATCGAAAAGCCAACCATAAATTTCCCGCGTTCAACAGCGGTTGAAATGACCATTCCAGTCTGCGGGGAGGGCAAATTCCCTGAAGAAATTGCCCAATTAGCCTATCAATTGAGAAAAGAAACTAGTTTGCAATATGATAAGGATACATTAATGCCTCTACCGTTACACCTGGCTGTGAAAGCAAAAGAATATGCTAAAATTGTTTTCTAGACGAGAAGGAAAATAATATCTAGAAAAGCTGGGCAAATAGATAAGACGATCGTTTTGAGCATAGCAATGATAAATCTTCTAGCGATCTGAAATTATCTTTAACCATGAAAAGAAAATGAGTCGATCGCTCAAAAAGACTATTCAGAAGGCTGTGTCCGACAGTCTTCTAAAGCTTATGTGAACATAAAAGTGATAGACACGTATATCTATCTATACATTGATGGTTTTACTGGCAGCAATCATAAGGGGGACAACGGGTACTGCACAATTTTTTACACCGGAACAGATGGGCTCGTTAGCGATTGGTGCCGTTCATTTGACTATTGGCAGAGTTGTCTTGTTATGGATTGTTTTGGCTAAGATATTGCTTGTTTGGAAGCATTGGCCGTTGAAAGTAACAGGTTTAGCGATATTATCCATAGTGTTGTATTAACCGTTTTTCTTTTTTCAGGTGGTAAAATCAACAGGCGTTGCGGTAGGAACTATGGTAGTCATCGGTAGTTCGTCGTTATTTTGAAGAAAAATGGAACCAGATTTAAGATGAGGTTTATTGGATTGATCAAGTGCAATGGACTGCTGTGATCAACATGTGGCTTCTTGTATATATATCAATCATTGAAAGGGATATATTAAAGGTGATGTAATGAGAAGAACTACTAATGTATTCAAAAAAATAAATGGTAACTGGAAACTTGTACAGGAACATTTAAGTCAGTTAAATCAGTGTTAATTATAGTTTTTGTTGGAATTACATATATAGAGAAGGATTCGCGTAATTAAGGTACGTATAATTTACAACAACCGATTTTATATGAATCAAAGTGTTATATGCTCGTGCGAAGTAATTCGAAATATGAAAGGATGTTATTTCAATGATGACAAATAAAGACTATAAAGAAATGGTAGAGAAGAAATATGGGAAACCCCTAAAAGATATTATGTACGAACTTTGCGTGATTAGAGATGTTGTTCCCTCGGAAGGAGCAAGTGAGTTAGGTGTGCCTAAAAATACATTTTTATCATGGAGAAATCAATTCCGTTTTGGTCCACTTCAGAGAATGGCTGATTATGCAGAACAAATGCGTAAAGAGACTATCAATGAATATAAAAAGGAACAGAACATCGATTTAGAGCGTGATTTTATTTATAAAGACGAAATATCAATAAAAGGATTTAAAGAATTAATGGAACGATTTTTAGAACTAGAGAAATATAAGAGAACATTAAGCGATATCGCTGATATGTCAATAATGATGAAGATAGCAGTTATCGAACAGACATTAAGCTATCTAACTGAATATGAACAAGGAAAGCTATACGAAAGATTTAATAGAGAAAGTAAATTATTATGAATGGGAATATATAAAGACATCTAACATTGTGGGAATATTCAAAGCATCGTCATATAACACTGCATTCTCTTAATCCGTCTGAAGCAGAAGAAGCGAACTCACTACGGAGCGGTTTCATGGGCGAGGAAGCGGAATCAGGCGGACAGGCTAAGATAGGAGATATCTAAGCAGGTGAGGGTTCATGAATGCCATAACGTTATGTGCATCTATTTGAAATATCTAATCGTAACGCTTTCTACTAACACTTATGTTACAACCATCTTTATCTTGTTCAATTAAAACCGAAAACCCGGAACGGTACATCCGTTCCGAGTTTTTCTTTACATGAGTTTGATTCCTAAAAACTTAAGCTCTGTCATTTCTTGTATTGCGTAAGCAACACCTTCAAGTCCAAATCCGCTCTTCTTCACACCGCCATATGGATAGTGATCATGACGTACTGTGGAAATGTCATTAATCCAAACCCCGCCCATCTCCAATGCATCGAACAAACGAAAGGCACGATTGATGTCAGAAGTAAACACGCCAGCCTGTAATCCGTAATCATAAGCATTTACTGCCTCAATCACTTCTTCTTTTCATATCAACGAATCTGTGATGCGAATGACACTCAATGCAAAGTGGATTAATGGGCAGAATTTTTCAGATCGCATTTGGGCCAATAAAGAGAAATTAATATATACATTGAATCAAGAAATTCGAGATGGCATTATTCGTGGCGACGATTACCGACAGATGGCCAGGATCATTCAAAATAGACTGGAAGTTGGTGCGAATGAATCGCTAAGATTAATTGCTACTGATAGTGCGTTTGTTATGAATCAAGCAAACAAGCAAGCGTTTATGGATGCAGGTATTCAAAGATATCAAATCACAGCGGTTTTGGATCACAGAACAAGTCCAACATGTAGAAGGTTGAATGGAGAAATTTTCGAATTCCAAGGTGCCAAAGTCGGGGTGAATTATCCGCCGTTTCATCCATTTTGTAGAACAACGGTTATACCAATTGAAAACGTGACGGTTCCAGAAGAGAAAAAAGTGAAAAATGTCATTCCATATCTTGAGTCCGCTAAAATTGAGGATAAAAAACTATTTAGATACGTATTAAATAAAGAACATAAAGTCGGCGGTAACAAAGCCGTCGTATTTGAAAAAGTGTTAGGGTATAATGAAACTAATGGGGAGCTGCTCCGCAAAGAAGTTTTAGAAAAGCTTCCGGATTCTTATGCTGAACTGCGTAAAAAAGATAAACATGGTATAAAGTACACGACGTATATCCCACTCGTTGGAATGACAAACAGAAGTGTTTGGGCTATTGCGGGATGGATTTTGGAAAACAATATATTGAGATTAACCACTTTATACATCCCAGATCAACAAAAACAAGTCAAAATTGAACAAAAAATCAAAGAAGGTGGTGAGGCTGTTGATTAAGGCGAAAGAGCTCGATGTAGTTCTAACTAAAAACTTTGGAGAAGTGACAATATTAGAAGTATATGATAAAGAAGAAGAATATTTTGTTGAAGGACCGGAACTACCGGACAGAATTGACTTAAATCTCTTTTCTATCCCTTTTGATGAAGTGGTAAAGGTGGTTTACGAATCTTAAAAAGCACTTGACTTTCATTGAAAAGTTAAGTGCTTTTTCATATGCCTTTTTCTCGATTGTAGGCGTAAAAGAACAATCGTTTTTATTATGCCTAAAACAAATCGTACATGGATATTTTTCGTTGAGTCACAAATTGGCTACAGAATGGTCGTAAATGGGCCACGTAAGGGCGTGTTTGGGATTTATTCCATCTGCCATGAAGTGACCAATGAGAATATGTGTGCGGGATAGGAGGAATAGGAATGTTTGATAAGTTGAATTTACAATTCTTTTCTGAAGATGATCCGCAAGACCAACAAATTAATCCACAAGATGAACAACAAGATCAACAAATAGAATCAAAAAAGATTGAAATGCTGAGAAAGAATTGCAAAAACGGATTGAAAGTGAAACCGACAAAAAGCTTGAAAAAGCTTTGAAAACTGCTCGAGCTAAATGGGAAAAAGAATTCCAAGAAAAGCTGGAACAGGAAAAAAAGGAAGCCGAGCGTCTGGCCAAACTTTCCGAAAAAGAGCGAAAAGAGGAAGAACTGAAAAAACGTGAAGAAGAGCTCGAAAAGCGCCTCAGGGAATTGAAACGGAAAGAATTGAAAGCAGATGCGATCACGGTTTTGAATGAAAAGCAATTGCCTGCACAATTTGCCGATTTCCTTCTTGCTGAAAATGTTGAAAATATTAACACATTTAAAAAGGCGTTTGATGAAGCCGTTGCAGAAAAAGTCAAAGAAGCATTACCCGGAAGCCGCCAAAAGTAAATCAAAATACGGGTTTCAAAAACCCATTTAGTAAAGAACATTGGAATCTAACAGAGTAAGGGAAACTTATCGATAATTTAAAATAATAAAAAGAGCCACTCAATTTGATATGATCCCCTTATAGTAGACAGAAAAAAGAAAGCCCATTAATCTGACTATTATGGAGGGGATCTTTCTATAGGGACAAATCGAAGAACTTTTGATTCCATTATAAACCTTTTCAGATTTTTGGCGTATTTTTCGACAATTATAGTATGGAATTAGGGAATTTAGTCACGATTAGATAAGTAAAAAAAGAGGTGCGATAAGCCATCCTTTAAATTATTTTTTGTTTGAGATACGGGGGACAAATTGGGGGCAAAAGCTATTTGGAGGGCATAAAATTCACTCGGATTTACGCTGAGATGAAAAAGAAAAACCCTTGATTTTCAAGGGTTTTAAAAATTCACTCTGAATCAAAAAAACTTAATTTCAATTTACGAGGAATTGAAACACAATGTACTCCAAGTCCTCTACTCGGAGATCGCGAAGTTTTTACTTAACTAAGAGGAATTGAAACTTTACGTCCCGATATACGACTTTGGCATCAAAAGCCGTTTTTATCTTAACTACGAGGAATTGAAACTTTACGTCCCGATATACGACTTTTGGCATCAAAAGCCGTTTTTATCTTAGCTACGAGGAATTGAAACATAAGAATTTTTGTTCTGTTACTAAGAGGAATTGAAACCTTCATTGCCGCAATCGCACAAACATTTCCATATCAAACAAAATATTGATTGGAGAAAGAAAGTTGTTTAATCACTTCAAATTCTGGTAATTCTAGTGATATAGAAAGCATTTACGAAACCTCCTTATGTTTGTGTGGTAGCTAACATTATTGCCAGGTTTTCGTAAGTGTTTTCTTCTTTTTTGCCAAAATCACAAAAAGTAGTGATGAATCTTTTTTTTAAAGCGAGAGAAGTGATTACCGAATCTCATTCCTAACCTATGAAGCAGGGATGAGTTTTTTAATTTAAAAATTGGAATAAAATAGCTTCCAATAGCATTTTTTTGCTATAATTTATGTAAAATTTGTAAGCGATCTAGTTTGGTGGTGAGCTTTTTGAAAGACTTGCAGCAAAAAATAATCGCATTTCGAGATGCTCGTAATTGGAGACAGTTTCATACTCCAAAAGATTTAGCGATTTCCCTAACGTTAGAGGCGGGGGAATTGCTGGAAAATTTCCAATGGAAAACAAGCGAAGAAGCAGTTCAAGCTAATTTTGAAAATATTAAGGATGAACTAGCTGATGTTGTTATTTACGCACTTTTATTGTCACATGAATTAGGCATTGATTTAGAAGAAGCAATCATCAATAAAATGGAGAAAAATGAAAAAAAGTATCCGATTGAAAAAGCGTTTGGTTCAAAGAAAAAATATGATGAGCTGAAGTAGTACACTGGTCAAATGCCTGTCTCCTCGAAGTTTAATGACAGAAGCTGTATTGGCTTCTGTTTTTGTTTTTATGACATGTTTTGAAGTGGTTTTTACCAAAATTAGTTAAGGTGAACATAAACCTCCTTTATTTTAAAGTAGCATTGATTTTTTTACAAATTGTAAAATTTATTTTTACAAAAAAGATATTTAGGGTATAATTATTAACAGCAAGTATATTTTGAAACAAGTTGATACTGCGGCATAAGGAGGGAGGAAAAATGAACTTCTTTCAACATCGTAAGAAAATTGGCGAGAATATTGCCACTTTTATTAGGTTAAAAGGATTTTCAAAATCATCTTTTTCTAAGTTAACAAACATTTCTCGTCCAACATTAAATTTAATTCTTGCCGGGGAAATTTCAAGCCCAGTTACATTTGAAACCCATCTAAAAAAAATTACGGCAGCTTTCAATTTGCCTGAGGATTACTTTCTGCATCCTCCTGTGATCATTCCTGAATCATGGCAGAGACCGGCTATGCAATATTCTGATCGTTTACAGGAAGAAAACAGGCCGGAACACATCCAAAAGGTTTTAAACGATCTTGATGACTTATTAGATATTGCCGCCATCTATCTATAAACGAAAGGCATGGGAAAATGATGCGAATTACTAGTGAAAATCTGGATCAGACGGTCAAGCTGAACAAAGAAATCAAAGAGGAAATTGAACGACTTATTACGGTTGTGGAGACAAGATATAAAAAAATCCGCATCCTTTCACCTGAAAAGCAGGCCCTGCAAATACTAAAAGAACACTATCTTATTCAAGTTCCTATACCTGACGAAAATTGGGGTGGCGCCATCCGGGAATTGCCTAATGGTAAGAAAGTGTTTGTCATTAACACGGCACAACCGAGGGTGTATCAGTATTTTATCTGTTGGCATGAAATCTACCACTTAATCAAAGGGATTGAAGAAAGTTCGTCCCACATAATTTCAACAGAATTTGACCTTTCTGAGAGAAAAGCAGATTATTTTGCCAGCCAAATGCTTTTAGGTCATGATGTCTATGAGTATTTTTATCAGGTGGGCCATCACTTGCCATTTGTTGAGCGAATTATGCACTGCATCGATACCTTCAAAGCACCCTACAAAGCCATCCTCATCCAACTATATGAATCAGCAGGAGAATATAAAAACGAAGAACTGCGCCAGCAAATAAAAAAGAACTTTGATATTAGAATCAGCCAGCAAGAATTCGAGAAGATGTTCCGCAAGTTGGCCCTAGATGTATCATTGGTTCAGCCGAGCAATATTATCGACTTAGGAGCATTAGAAACAAAAATCAAAGAAAAGCGCGCAGAACATGAAGAAGTCGAAATGTATAAGGAACATGAAGAGTTTCTCAACCAATTTCGCCGGACATTAGAGGGATTGAATCATGTATGAGATGGTTAGCGATAGTTTTAAAGAGTTAAACAGTTTTATTACAAAAGAACATGATTTGCGGATTTGTATACTTGACAATAATAATGTACAATTTTGCACCCAACACGAAAAATATTTTCCAGTTGACAAAATCTATGGATATTACGACCTTATTTTAGTTCCAGGCTGGGTGTATGCTGAAATTGCACAAAGTGAACATCGGCTTCAATATATTTCTTCTATCCCTCAACAGTTGCTTTATTTGGATGAAGAAACGGATTACCTCCCTTTGGTAGATTATCATGACTTGAAACTCATGAAAGTGTTTGCCAATGCTTCTTCTCCCGGATCGAAGCCGCATCGATATTTAAAAAAACAGATTCAAGAAGCGGAATCAGGCAGAGTAGATATTGATGATGAATGGATTGGGAATTATTATGAAAACGGCTTTGACAGCAAGGAAGAAGGGATAATAAAGAAAAACACTGGAGAAACTTCTATTCTTGCATTGGCTTTCTTGCTTGTTCACCATTATGGAAATAAAATTAAACAAATTTCCATTAGCACAAGTGATTTTGCGATTGTGGAAATAAAGAAAAAAATTATGGATTATTCATCTAAACATAACTTGTTAAACGTGCCCACTATCAATCCAATCAGCTTTTTAAGTACAGATGTCCTTTTGGCGAGAGCTTTTCGGATGGGAATGATTGGAGAAACAGAACTTATTTATCTGCGAAAAAGTACGCATCGAAAAAGAGTCATCTGCATTGTTAGAAATAATGATGATACCGTTGTTCCGGTCGATACCGTGATGGAGACGGAAGATTTTTTACAGCTGTTAAAAGGCAATGAATCTTACGATATTATTTTTTAAGCTGAGCAATGATTAAAACAGCCACCAAATTTTACGCAAACGTGAACGGACGAGAAGTCGAAGTTCTTACTGGCGATGAAGGACTAAAAGCATACGAACTCGCTAAAAGTTACTAGGAGAGATGATTGGATGAAGATTTACAAAGAATCTCTTAATATTTCAGTTCGCCAATGGCTTGAATTATTAAGAAATAAAGAGATTTTTCAAGAAGAAGATGTCGAGCTCATGATGATGCTTTATTATCAAACGAATTGCAAAGCGACGGGAAAACAACTTGCAAATCTTCTAAATAAAAATATCGTGTTGTTGTGTATCCAATTATTAAACAAAGGTAGAAAAAGTTATTGGGATAATAAGGAATATGACGATCATCGCATGTTTTGTAAAGAAATCTCCACTGGAAAAAGTTCAAGAGAATTAGCAATGAAGAATATTCCTGTTTAGAAAATTTTTGGAGGAGAACTTGAATAAAAACTCTGGGGATGATTCGGCGCGAGGGTGTCGATCAGTGAATTGCCTCGTACAGTCTATATATTTGTTGCCGTTTTGATCATAAACATATATTTCTTCGCCTCGCTTCATTACAACTTTGTCCACTTTATAGTATAGACTATTTGGATTTGTTAAATTTTCATTCTTATCACACTCCATCTATTTTTGGTATTGATAATAAATGGAAATTTGAGAAACATGTTTAACTGGAAAATCTCTCCCTTCATGATAATAAATTACAAAACAAATATTCTTTATTATTAAAAATTGTAAAATTTTTGTTAAATATCCTAAAAATAGGTTGAGTTATATTCTTTTTTGAGAAATAATTTTCCTAGATTATAAAGTTCTCGCCAACAAACTCCTCAGTATCTTACTATGTCTATTTATGTCAGGAATGTTTGCAATCGCTTTAATTATTACTAATCAACATTTTCCTGAGCACACAAAAAGGGTAACTTGCATTTTATTAGCTTCTAATGCACTTGGTGGTTCATTAATACCATTATTATTGGTTGGTGTATGGATTATTATTCAGACGGATTTCCTTCTGGGCTTTTGCTACTATAATGCTTATGATGTTGATTCTTGTCATTATAAATCTAGGAAACGATAGAATTTCAAGAGAAAGTGAAAATATTCAAAGCAATTCGAATATCCAATAATAAAAAAATACATGACAAAGCCTAAACCTATCCCAGCCCCAAATATTTCATATAACTATAAAAAAATAAGAGGTGAATTTGACATGAAAAAAGAAATTTTAGCAACTAATAATATCGTTCTTAACCAAAAAGCAAAAGATAAAATTGACGCAATTAAAATGGCAGGGAAAATCCTAGTTGAAAACGGTTATGTAGAAGAAGAGTACATTAGTAAAATGCTAGAAAGAGAAGAATTAAGCTCTACATATATGGGCAACTATGTTGCGGTTCCGCATGGAACGGAAGAAGCAAAAACATCTGTAAAATCTTCAGGAATTTGCGTGATACAGTTCCCCGAGGGAGTTGATTTTGGAAATGGAAATATCGTTCATATTTTGATAGGTATTGCAGCAGTAGACAATGAACACTTGGATATTTTATCTAAAATCGCTATTTATTGTTCAGAAGAAGAAAACGTTCTCAAAATGGTTAAAGCTACTTCTAAGGAAGAGATCCTTTCCTTCTTTGAAGCGATAAATTAGAGTTTTTCACCCAATGTGATCGTCAAAGTCATTCAAACACTGAGATTCATTGTTTATATCAGGGTACCAATAAGTTGTTTATTTTTGTGATTAATTACCATATTTTGGGATTCGGTCAAAAAAGTAGAAAACACTTACGAAATCCTGGTGAAATGTTAGCTGTTAAAACATTACAGGAGGTTCGTAAGTGTTTTCAGTGCCAAACATTTTAAGTTACTAAACAAGAGATTCATTAATGTTAAAAATGTCTGTTATGAAGAACGGTGGACTTATTGCGGGTTTATGACCTCTTATGTTCGCGATTCTCGAACAAGAAAAGCAAGTAAAAGTTAAATAAATCTTTGTATTAATTCGGATACTCAAGCAGCAAAAAGTCTCCTATTAAAATAGTCTTTTTCTAAATTTATTTTTAATCAAGGATCTTCAATTTTTAACAATGCCTCTTCCGGATTCCTGTCTTGTATTGGAACAAAAAGTCTTGCAACAAGCCTTTGATCAATAAAACTACTAGGATCATTTACATCTTCTTCAAAAAATAATGGAAATTTGTCGTCGACCTTCAATCGTGCAAAAATCCTAGGGGATCGACGACTCTTTCAAATCTTCGTTGAACCTTGACAAATCAAAGGATTGATTAAATGTAACACCTTCGCTAAAATGAAAATAACCAATAAACCATTTAAAACCAAATACTTATCTAACAACAATTTGTGGGGTTTTTATCTTAACTACGAGGAATTGAAACAAGAAACAACGCAGACCCCACATCTAGAATCCCTAAGTTTTTATCTTAACTACGAGGAATTGAAACTTTTTCGTTTAGATATATCGCTATTTTTCGATCGCTGTTTTTATCTTAACTACGAGGAATTGAAACTCCAGGGAAAGTCTGTTTTTGCGTTCAGACGTTGAACGTTTTTATCTTAACTAGAAGGAATTGAAACCCAAAATTGATTTCGGAACCGTCAATTTTTTCACCGGTTTTTATCTTAACTAGAAGGAATTGAAACATAAGACTACGCAATTCATTCATCGCCCTGGATTGGTTTTTATCTAACTAGAAGGAATTGAAAACCTCTTAGATTGGCGTTCCCTGTTTCAGCTAGGTGCGTTTTATCTTAACGATGAAGAAAAATTTTAAACCAAAAAGCACGGCCTATGCGGTCGTGCTTAATCAATTTTTATGGTCAAGGAAACGGATGTAGCGCTGAAACATCCATGAGCCATCGATGCCTTTGTTGAAACATTTGGAAAGACCGCTCCTTATTTATGTGCGGTGAAACAGCTTGCACGTCTCTGTATTTTTTGCTTGCAAACGATAGAAAGAAATGAAGAAGCCCATTCTTTATTCCGATCATGGTGACGTTATCTGATGAAGCGGTATCAACAAGTTTTATAAGAACAAGGGTTCATCCAAGAAGAAGGTTATTAACTTTCTGGTTAATATATTGTCTACATGAGCGCTTACTAGGCGCTCATTTTATTTACTGATAAGCGATCAGATCAGGAAATTCATTTTATTTCCAAAATTAATTGTGTCCAAACCACAAAAAATACTAAAAAGAAAAAACAATCATTATAAACAAATAATGTAAAAAATACTCCAAATTACCTATAAATGTGATAAAATGATAATTAAGGTAAAAAGTGTATAATATTCAATTATTTAGGCGAAAAATGCTTGCTTTATCTTTTGCTATATTACTATGTTTTATTTTTATATTTTCACCATCTGATGATGCTTATCGAGCCACCAAAACTGCAAATCGCCTCCCTGTTCTTTTCTAACCAAAGCGTTAATCCCGATAACAATGTAACAGCGAAAGCCGATTTACCTTATCTGTCTGACTGGAAAGGTTGCGGAAAATATAAAGCATTAAGTTCTACTACTAGAACCGGGTTTAAGAAGTTAACTCATCAAGTTTCGTTTTATACAGTTGGAGGAGGTGTTTCTTTTAGCGGAGCCGGAGCAAGTGGTAGTGGATCTAGTCCGGGTTATTCAAAAAGCACAACTTCAAAATCTTATAAAAGCTCTGGAAATGTTTGTGGAAGCGGTTTAACAATATATCTTGGCATGTACACTACTACTATAGTTGATTATAGTAATAGAACATACACAGCTACTGCAAAAATCTAATATTTAGAGCAGAATATCTACGCTTTTTACCTCATTTCCAGTATAAAGGCTAATAGGTTAGGAGATATGTTTATATGAAACAAAATATCTATTTGCTTATAGTATGTTTTTTCCTGCTTACAGCTTGCAGTGAACCTTATTTTAAAAATCGGCCTATTCATAGTAATAATTTTATTAATACGATCAATTCTTATATGAAAGAAAGTAATGATGGAAGTGTTTTTGAAGTAACCAGTCAGTCTGAGGAAATATCTGATTTGAAAAATAATAGCTCGATATTATATCTTGGCAAAATAAATGATAAATTACAGCCTAGTGAATGTAAGCAAGAACAAAATATTTTTTATTGTAGAATTTTATTATCAATGGTAAAAAAAGATAGTTTATTCTCAATAGAAGAAATTAATAAGGTTCGTTCATTTTTTGATTTATATTTTCTTTATAATATGATGGAATATATTGGTGATTCAGAGGGGTTAGAAAAAATAAAAAAAGTATTTATGAAGCTGGAGAATCCAGGCAAGGCTGATCAAGTGGAGTATTATTATTTTCTAATATTGGATTATAAGATAAATAACACGGTTGCAGATATGAAAGATAAAATTGAAAATAACATTTCAAGTTTTACTGAACAAGACCTTTTAGACTTAGACTATAATAAACCAATTCTTCTTCATGCCTCTATTATTTTAAGCAATCTATATGATCTTGAAGTAAATTTGGACCATTTAAAAGACATATATGAAAAGAAAGAAAACCAAATAACAATATTATTCAGAGATGAAATTACTTATTGGGTTCATTTAATGATCGCAAAAGAACTAGAGCAACACTTTGAGAACAAAAAGTTTATGACTAATATATTATCAGAAACAAGACCTTTTCATACGTACTTTTATTCATTGGAGAGTATAAGAAATCTATATTTAATGTCGAATGTATTTGCTAGTAAAGAAATTTCTGATGTCGATAAATATTTAAATGTACTAAGCCATCGCATAGATAGTTTTAGTCAGGAATTGAAAAACAATAGAGATCAAAGTTATTACCAATATTCATATTATTTAAACTATGCAGAAGAAGTGATTGGAAAATCCTCTCGTAATCAAGAAGCTGCTGAAAATACAAACTGCCGAGACATAAAATTATTTAATGAAATGTATTACTGTTATAAGGCAACTGGTGAGATGGCTACTTCTGAAGCTGTTGCTATAGAAGAGTCAGATGACTTACTTACAAAGGTACTAAAGTACGATATCATTGACCCTACTCCCAAAGATATCGAAGAAATGAAAAAATTATATCCTGAAGTTTTAAATAATGAAAGTAAAGACTTCTATATTATATTAAATATTTATACTAGTCTAGTTCAAAAGCATAACCTTGATATAGATAAGGAATTAATTAGAAAAAAGGTAGAGCAGTATGAATGTTATTTAGGATATTGTGAACCAATAGGTAACTATGTTTTTGAGCTAAGTGTGTATTTGAATAATATCCTTAATATATTAGAGGGTGATGAATTTGCACAAAAATTCCGTTGACAACTATGAGGATATTCATGTTAGTGTTAAAAACATTAACTTTCAATACGGCGAAAAAATAATCTTGAGAAATCTCTCTCTAGAGATAAATGAACCTGGTTTATATGCTATTTATGGAAAAAGCGGGTGTGGGAAAACCACTTTTATCAATATTTTATCTTTAATACAAAAACCTCACTCAGGAAGCATTAATTTATTTCATAAACAAATTAATTTTGAGGATGTTGAATTAGTTGATGACTTGCGGAAAAAAATAGCGTATTTCTTCCAAGATTTAAATTTAATAGAGACTTTAACAATTAGAGAAAACCTTCAAATTATCTCACTTATAAACAGCCAGCCTTTAGATAACGAAAAACTAAATAAATACAGCAGGCAAATACAAATGGAAAACAAGTTAGATATTCCAGTAAATAATCTCTCTGGTGGTGAAAGACAACGAGCAGCTTTTTTAAAAGTATTGGTATTTGAATATCCGCTTATTTTATTGGATGAGCCAACGAATAATTTAGATGAAGAGAATATTCAAATCATAATGGATATTTTATCTAGTATAAAAAAAGATAGGGTCATTTTAGTAGTAACCCATTCAAAATTTGTTGTGGAAAATTCAGACAAATCATTTGATTTTATTCAATTAAATAAAGGATTGAAAGAACTATGTTAAAACATGATTCGGTTTTTTATTATATAAAGCAAAAATATTTAAAAAGTTTAAGAAAGCTTGCGATACTAAACTTTTTATTACTAATATTGATTATATTTTCGATCTTTACAGTATTTATTTCTGCTGAGAACATCCATAATAATATATTAAATAATGATAAATTATCAATGGTACTGATCAATGGATATACAGAAACAGGAGAATTTGAGTACGATACTAACTTAATTTTAAAATTGCCTCATGTTAAAAATCTTACCTATGATTATGAAATTCCTCTTATTTATACTTCGGAAAAAGAGGAGCATTCCTGTAATGAAGAAATTTGAGGTTTGAAACAAAAAGAGCCCTCTT
>ERZ1673775.49-NODE-49-length-18953-cov-19.102180_pt1 | contig 18953 bp, 20 predicted proteins | sample MGYA00580139_ERZ1673775 | MGnify/ENA primary metagenome ERZ1673775 (study PRJEB41219, sample SAMN04549615) | soil metagenome | isolation source: soil | place: USA: Texas, Brazoria NWR | collected 2008-10-24 | study: EMG produced TPA metagenomics assembly of...
ATTAATGTAAAAATTGCTGCAAGCCTATGTAAATTTCGCTGCATTTTTCTGCACTTTTTGCTTGCAAAAAACAGTCTTATTTAGTTGTTTCTTAAATAATTGATATTTGACATAATTTCTGTAATCATCATCTAGACCATTTAAACAAAACATAAATGCTTCAATAAAATCTAAATCCAAACTTGATATTCCTTCATAGAAATAACGGACAGTTGTGAAAGTGTCTTTATGCAATCAAACATTTATTAAGATAAGAAATATGCATTAGCAGTTTAATGTATTATCACTTGACTGAATCAATTCCTATTAACAGTTTTCAACATATAACCTTATAAATTCATCTGCAAATTTTCTTACAAAGTCTCTATCAAGTGCAGTAGCTAAAGTTTCATCATTACCTATAGCATTTTTACTCCAGTTATACGAGCCATGCATTACAAACTCTAAGTCAATTATACAAAATTTATCATGAAGTCTATTTGATAAATTCTTCCCTTTTAATGGAACTTTTACAACTTCAAAATTATTTTCTAATTTTTCCATTAAATATCTATTTGATACTTCATCTGAAGTTATGATTCGAACATTTACACCTGCTCTTTTTCTTAATATTAACTCTTCAAATATCTCATTATCAGTAAACCAAGCTACAGCAATCCATATCGTATATTTTGCATTTCGAATCCCCTGGATTATTATCTCTTTTATTTCATCGAAGACAACATTGTGTTCAATATTTTCTTCATTCTCAAGCTCTATAGGTTTTGGCTTAATATTTAATCCCCTAAAATCATATTCAGGTGTTTCTATATATATCATTGAAGCCAACTTTTCTAACTCACTCTTTAACTTTCTTGCTACTTTTAACATAGGTACAGGTACTCTTAGGTCTATATACTCCCAGCACTGCCACGACTTACGTGTGAATTCACTTGTTTTCTGATATGTGATTATAGAATTTCTCAAAATACAAAGTAATTCATCTTTATTATCATAATCATCATATTTTACTGTTTCTATCATTGTTTTCAAAAATTGTTGTTCGTTCATTTTATCCTCCTTAAAGTTACTTATCTCTTCTTAATTTGAATACTTTTTATTATCAATTCGTGAAATTTACTTTGTTTCCTTCTTCATGTAGAAAGTTAAAGGGGTTGAAGTTACCGCTCCCTTTCCCCCGTTCACACCGTTACCCCATCATTTGATTCTTCGATATAATCTTTAAGTCCCAAAGAAACTATTTAGCCTTTACCTGAGTAATGTGCTAACATTCTCAATTTATGATAGAAACATTTCGAATAAGAAACGAATCCGTTGAATAAAACATTTATTTCAAGATATTTGGAAAGTAGGAATATTTATTAAATTCTGATTATTTTTTCCATAAAAATTCGATATAATTTTCTACACTTTCGATACGTCCTTGTTTAAAATGCTTAAATTTCATAGAATTATATTTAGTAATGGGCATCTCTTTTTGAAAAAAGACTTTTTTCCATCGTACCAATAATACTTATCATCCTCCCAATCTCTAATACAAGTTGCTATAGAAACAATGTCCTGTTTTTCCTCCAAAAGGACACAAAGCTGTTTACTGGTTTGGACATCCTCCAAAAAATTGTCTGTTCTTTATTAACGAGCTAATAAAGAATGAATAAAAGGGAATACTGGGACACTAATCCCACTCTTATTGATATAATGCTCTTCAAACCATGATTCACTGTAAAATTAAGGGGAAAAGTTTTTAAAGAATGACTGTCCATTTATATGAATATCTAATCGACACCAAAAATCTAAATCAACTAAATCATCTTCAAAAAGTTTAGGCAAAACTTCGTCTGGTTCTGTTCGGAAGATAAATTTAATTTTTGAATACCTTATTCATCCCCTTTACGGTAATTTAACTTTAAAGATGCTTAAATGAAAACCTTTTTCTTCAAGTAATAGAACCCGATAGTTTAAGTACATTCTTTCACAATCAATATAGCTTAATATTGCAAGCAATAAAATCACTGTTTTATTAGTTGTCTATCCGATGTGCTGGATTCCGAACCTATGTTCAATCATCCGCTCCAATATACAAATAAGGGAGAGCCTGAAACTCTCCTCATTCTTCTGCTACTCCGATTCCCACGCCTTTAAATTTTTTTCTATCAGTTCTGTAATGGGATTCTGCAAGCTGAACCGCCCATTCAGCAGTGTGTTCTTTATGAATCCATCTTGTGCAATAATTCTTTGTAGTTGAATTGTTGATATGAAAGTGTATAAAGTATAGTATTTTTTCTTCATGCAATGCTTTAAGGTACTCTACAACGGATTTTCTGTTTATTCCTGTATTCTTTACAATTGTATCAATTGCAGTGAATGATATTGGAACATTCTTATCTGTGCCTGTGCTATCGTAAAACATATTACCAATCATATTGAGATAGGTTGCAAAAATCTTAGGCTTATAATCGCTTTTCATTGCAACTATTTTTTGAATATCTTTGTAAAACACTTTGGCAAAACCCCATTCTTCGTCCTTTCCAGTTGGTTTGATAAAGTAGTTGTTAGCAGGTTTTAAATCGTTAACCATCCTTTCCATTGCCATATCTTCATAAATCTCGATATGTCCCATCTCCTGCAATCTGAGTAGTGATTCTTTTGTTCTTGCCTTTGTTGAACTTTGCTCCGTACTCATACCAATGAATCTCATCAGATGAGTAACTCCAGTATAAGCTACTCCTTGAAAGTTGTTTGCCAATGATTTAATGATTGCTAAATGATAAACGTCTAACTCACCATTCTTACCTAGAGTCTTGGTTTCCATTAGTGACTTGGAAATCTTGATAAACGATTCTAACCTTTCTTGTTTTGTAGATGATATTGTTTCGGTGTTCACTTTTCATACTCCTTTCGATTATGTTTTTAATCATTACCCTATAGAGGATTTGAAGAAGCATGTTTGAGGGGGCAAAAGGAGGCTTTGCCGACTTGCCCCCTACATTTGTATCTACTATAAATATCTTCTATCTAATAATCTTCTATCTATTCCCCCTCCAAAATTGCACGAACAAACTGAAAAAAACTGGTGTTTTTAAAGAAAGGGGGATACCTAATTTTTGGGTGTAGTTTAAATTCTAGACACTTAATTTTTGGGTGTAGTTTTACATGTTTTTCGAAAACCCCACCTAATTTTTTGTGGGTATTTTGATAAAAAGTTGTATTCAAGCGTGTCACTTTGTATGGAAAATGTAGACTCCACTAATTCCTTTCAAACCCTCAATCATGTTTGGTACTTCTTCAAACTTTACCTCTATTTTCTTATACATCACGTTCTCCTGCGTTTTAAGCCAGCACGGCTATTAATTTTGCTATAGCCGCTCCTTAAAAACACAAAAAAGGAGCGAATCTACATACAACCAGCCCCCCGTTAGAAAGCACACTTATCCCTGTCCAAGATAGGCATAAAAAAGCCTACCTATTAGTACGTCATAGGTATATGGAATAAGTGTGCCTCCCAAGGAGGCGGTTGCATGTAATTCACTCCTAACATAGTTTATTTGTTTAATGCTTTAATCAATTATCCATTTTTAGTGATAATATTATAATCTCATCAATATTGTAATGCAATAGATTATGTTTAATTACAATTATTTACCATTTTTCAATGTTGTATGGGGTGCCAAAAATGAAAGTAGTGATGTTCACATTTTTAAAGGCTCTATTAAACGATGGTGTTAATATTTCACCAAAAAAAGAACTAATTTTTTTAGCCCTTTGCTTTATTCCGTATTGAACTAACGTAAACTATTAGTTATATTTCATCAAGGTATTTCTTTGCATCAACTGTTGTAGCCAGCGGCAAGTTGTTTTGTTTCCTAAGTAATTTTAGGTTTTGAATGTCTCCATGTCTTTCGAACCAATCCAATATTTCCTTACATATTGAAGAACAAGGCTTCTCCCTCTCGTCAATACGACTTCTAATATGCCAGTCGTATTCATAGGGATTTTGCTTAGTTCCAAGAGCCTTAATGTAAATACCTACGTTAATATAGTAATCCTCTTTACTCCACTGCGACCCCTGAATATTTAGAACAAACACAAAGTCATCTGTTGATTTCCTCCAGTTTGTTCTCATTTTCTTAAATCCATGCTGTTTAAAAACGGGTTTAAAGCATTCGATTAATTGTTCTTTGGATAGTTTGTTAAACATTTTGTAGTCAACTCCTTAAACAATAACTGCAATAAACCATTCTGTCCTTTAGTTTAACAAGAAAATCAATAACGTTCTTTAACAGAGCCTACATTTTAAAATTTTGAATCTTAAAATTCCTTTCGTTATTTGTATTAGAAATACTATCAGTTTTAGTAATTTCATTGGATAAAAAACCACAAAAATCCGCCTCGTATCGAAATTTTTTTACACTGTATTGTGTGGGTTAATGTGCCATCCACTCTTTCCATAGCAAGAGGGCTATAAGATGTGAAAAATACCGCCCCTTCCTCTATTTCCTAAAAAAGAGAGCAGTTGTAAGAACGCTCTCTAAAATTTTTTAGCCTGCTTATTAAAAACTGTAGATTCTTTATTATCTTTTCTTATCACTCTTTTGCCGTCTGGAATAACATGAAATTTCACAGTAATGTTCACTCCTCACTATTATCTTTATCACCTAAATATTTTAAAATTCTCTTTTTAAGGTAATGTCGTGAATTAGGATTATCAGGAATACCAAATCTTAACAAAATCAATGGTAGGGTTTCATCTACTGAAAAGTTCTGTTCATTTATTAATTCTTTAGCATAATTAATCTGTCCACTATATGAGATTGTGGTTGCATTAAGATATGGATAACCATATATATCGGCTATTCTTAAAATACGCTGGCTGATAATTTGAGCCTTTACTTTAGCCTTGCCTCTTAAACCTCTTAGAACATTGATTCCTCGGGTGACAGTGTAAGTACGAGCCTTCTCACCTTTGATGCTTACATATTTTCTATCTTGGTCTAATGCATCCTCCACAAGTATTTTAGTCTCATGTCTCATCGGAATTGTTCTATCTTTTAGACGTATTTCTTTATTATCAAAATCAATATCATCTTTGGTTAACTCGATTAATTCTTCAAATTCGTTCTTATGAGATACTCCATCGAATAGTAGTGCTAATATAACTCCGTCCTGTGCATTATCTGCGTTAAGAGCCATCTCCATAATCTCATCTCTGTCGAAAATCATGTTCTCTTCTGCTTCTTTATCTACAAATTTAGATTTATCTTTTCTTAATTCTTCGTAATAATTTATTTTGTTATTTGATACCCCTTGTTTTATTGAATAATCCAAATAATTAGATAGTTTTGAAATTATATTCCGAACACTATCTGGTGTTTTTATTTTAAGAGAATATAAAAATTCCTCTGCCTCCTGATGTGTAAAATCATATAAATCTTTGTTCATTTTCTTCTCGAAATTATAGCTATTAATAAACAATTGCTTCGTTGCTCGTATAGTTTCATCGTCATACTTTGAAGATAAGTAAGTATTTTTATATTCCCTTTGATAAAGTTTCTCAGATTTACATTCAAATCCGTTTTTTCTAATATTTTCAAGCTCTATTAGCAACTCCTTATAGTAAGGTAATTTAAATTGCCATTCTTGTATAAAATCCTCTATTATTTTATAAAGATTATTATGTATAGTTGTATCTCCACTTGCTACTTCTTTATATTTATTATTTTTTCTTTCATTGTATGCCATTCCAACCCTAGAGAAGATTTCTATTAGAACTAGTTCACATAGCTCATGTTCACTAGTATTAATTATCACCTCAAATTCAAAAGCATCTTCTCCATTCCTATTATAATCTTCTTGGAGTGGTTTATTTCTTTCATTCCCCTTTTTAAGATTACTTCTATGTTGAGATAAACGGGAAATACCATCACCGCCCTCACCGATTAAAACCTTGTGATTTAACTTATTATAAATTACATATACATCTCCAGATTTTGATTCCATCTAATAACCTCTTTTCCATCAAATATTCTAGAACTACATTGATATATTAATATAACTAAAATAAAACATCAAATATTACCTTTACTGTAATAATATGTAAGGTAACATAGTAACACAGTAACACAGCAACTCAGTAACTCAGTAATAAATGAGATTTAAAATGATAAAAATGATTACAATTAATCGAAAATAATTAAAACGCTTCTTGTTATTCGTTATATTAAAATACAAAAAATATGCATATTTACCTGTTTAGAATCCATAATACGCACGGGAATACTCCCCATCCTATAAAACAAAAGAGAACAGCCATATGACTGCTCTCATTCGCTTTATTGTTTTATTTAAAAGGTATAGTACGAAGATGTTTCAACCTCTAATGACTAAATCCAAATTACAAGTAAGCTTTTATTATCTCATTCAACATTCTTTTATACATAAGAAATCGATTGTGACGGTATAATTTCTAAACCCGCTATATCGGTCTTGCTTTTGCTGCCTCTTGAGCCACTTTCTTGGTGTAATAGGCAATGTGTTTCATTTGCTTGTCCATTCCAATTACCTCTTAAACATCTAATGAATTTAGCGGATTATACTTATCATTTTGCTCTCTCAATTCGTTGCCCCACATTGCAACATACTTCATCGTAACTGCAATATTTCGGTGTCGCATAAGCTTTTGAATTGCAAAGGCACTCATACCAGACATAGCAAGACGATGGCAAAAAGTGTGACGGAATGTGTGAGCGGAAACCCGTATATCTTTAAAATTCATTTTTTGCCCCAGATATTTGAAAACTAACATCAATGAATTATCAGTCATTTGAGTGTTATCCCGTTTCACAAAAACATAATCGCTTAAATTTCCCCAATATTGTTTACAGAAGGTTTGATATGCCGCTAGTTCTTTTGCCAACTTATCTGTAATAGGAATAGTTTCCTTTTCTTCTGCTCTTTCCGAACACCGATATTGATTTATTTACAAAATCAATGTCAGACCATTGAAGGTTGATAATTTCACCTCGTCTTATCCCTGTGCCAAGAATTGTTACAATAATCATGTAATCTCGATAAGCAACATAACTTTTTTCTCGCCGTCTGATACGTCTGTAAAAGTTTAACATTTGCTTAATTTGTTCATCGCTGAAAACCTCAATCTTAACATCTTCTTTTTGTGGTTTAATTTTCTTGGCAGGGTTAGTTTTAATGACTTCACATTCAACCAAATAATTCAAAAATGCTCGAATCCTCAACAGTTTGGTGTTGATGGTTCCAGCTTTATCACCTTTTTCTTGGCATTTTAAAAGATATTGCCGTACATGACTGTAGGTAATATCCTCAGCATTTACCACTTGATTCTCAATGCAATAGTCCACAAATTTCCCTAAAATCATTTCATAATTTTTGATATTCGTTTTAGTCGTGTTCTTGAAGCGTCTGTCATCCAAAAAGTCTTGATAAGCGAATTTTAACAACAAAAAAACCACTCCCTAAATTTTTATAGGAAGTGGTTATTGCTATTGATATAAATTATTTACATGACTACTTCTCAAAATGGGGGAGAAATAGCCGTAGCTATTTCTCCAATGAAAGGCTCAAAAGCCTTACATCATGCCGCCCATGTCAGGCATGCCTGGGTTGCCGTTGCCTTTGTTTTCTTCTGGTTTGTCAGCAACAACTGCTTCAGTTGTTAAGAACATAGCGGCAACGGATGCTGCGTTTTGAAGAGCAGAACGAGTTACTTTTGTTGGGTCAACGATACCAGCTTCGATCATGTTCACCCATTCGCCTGTAGCAGCGTTAAAGCCGATTCCAACTTCTTCTTTTTTCAAGCGTTCAACGATAACAGAGCCTTCTAAACCAGCGTTGTGAGCGATTTGGCGAACTGGCTCTTCTAAAGCGCGAAGAACGATGTTTACACCAGTTTGAACGTCGCCTTCTGCTTCAATTTCAGCAACTTTTTTGTAAACGTTAACTAGAGCTGTACCACCACCGGAGACAATTCCTTCTTCCACTGCTGCACGAGTGGAGTTAAGAGCGTCTTCGATGCGAAGTTTACGTTCTTTCAATTCTGTTTCAGTAGCGGCACCAACTTTGATAACTGCTACGCCGCCAGCTAATTTTGCTAAGCGCTCTTGAAGTTTTTCTTTATCAAATTCAGAAGTTGTTTCTTCCAATTGAGCTTTAATTTGATTTACGCGAGCTGCAATTTTGTCGCTTGCGCCTGCGCCTTCAACAATTGTAGTTGTTTCTTTCGTTACAACAACTTTTGCAGCGCGGCCTAATTGAGAAATAGTAGCGCTCTTAAGATCTAAACCTAAATCTTCTGTAATAACTTCACCATCTGTTAAAATGGCGATATCTTCTAACATTGCTTTGCGGCGGTCACCGAATCCAGGAGCTTTTACAGCTACAGCATTAAATGTACCGCGAAGTTTGTTCACAACTAATGTTGCTAAAGCTTCGCCTTCAACATCTTCAGCAATGATTAATAAAGGTTTGCCTTGTTGTACAACTTGCTCAAGAACTGGCAAGATTTCTTGGATGTTAGAGATTTTCTTGTCAGTAATTAAAATGTATGGATTTTCAAGAACAGCTTCCATTTTATCAGAATCTGTTACCATGTATGGAGAAGCATATCCGCGGTCAAACTGCATTCCTTCTACAACGTCAAGCTCAGTAGTGAAACCTTTAGATTCTTCAATAGTGATAACGCCATCGTTACCAACACGTTCCATTGCTTCAGCAATTAATTTACCTACTTCATCATCCGCAGCAGAAATAGCAGCAACTTGAGCAATTGATTCTTTTCCTTCAATTGGTTTAGAAATTGCTTTTAATTCTTCAACAGCTGTAGCAACTGCTTTTTCAATTCCTTTACGTACACCCATTGGGTTTGCGCCAGCTGTTACGTTTTTAAGTCCTTCGCGGATCATTGCTTGAGCTAAAACTGTTGCAGTAGTTGTACCGTCCCCAGCAACATCGTTTGTTTTGCTAGCAACTTCTGCAACTAATTTTGCACCCATGTTTTCAAATGGATCTTCTAATTCAATTTCTTTTGCAATCGTAACGCCATCGTTTGTAATTAACGGAGAACCGAATTTTTTCTCAAGAACAACGTTACGGCCTTTTGGTCCTAAAGTAACTTTAACCGCATCTGCTAATTTATCCACACCACGCAGCATTGCACGACGTGCTTCTTCACTGAATTTAATTTCTTTTGCCATGTTGCGAAAACCTCCTCAAAATTTAAATTGTCTATGATATTGGGCTGTCTCTATTAGCCGATCACAGCCAAAATGTCGCTTTCACGCAAAATTAAGTATTCTTTGCCGTCATATTTTACTTCTGTGCCGGCGTATTTTGAGAAGATAATGCGATCGCCAACAGCAACTTCAACTGCAACACGTTCACCGCTGTCTAATACACGACCAGTACCAACTGCTACTACTTTACCTTCTTGAGGTTTTTCTTTAGCTGTGTCAGGCAATACGATGCCGCTTGCTGTTTTTTCTTCTGTTTCAACAAGTTCAATTACAACGCGATCACCTAATGGCTTTAACAAGGGAAACAACCTCCTCAAATATCTTTTGAGATTTTCAAAATTTATTCCTTATTCATTATTAGCACTCATTGCTATCGAGTGCTAACACCAATTATTATATTAAAGAAACCTCCTCTATTTTTCAAGTCTCTTTTAAAAAAATTTTAACATCCTCCATTAAGTGCTTCCCTTGTCAAAATTGTTTTTCTTTCTTAAAACCATTGTGTGTTAAAATAGTCATATGAATCTTTTATAAAGGAGAACTATTCGTGAAAAAGCAATATTGGTGGATCATCATTACGTACATCATTATGCAGCTCTCATCCTATATTGGAGTTCCCCTTTTTTATGAACTGGGTGTTGGCGTCGATGAAAATCTCAATGCAGGACTTTTTCAAGCGCAAGCATATTGGTCGATTACAAGTTTTACTGCTGCGTTTGTCATTATTTTATTTCTCCTTCGTCATGAACGAAAAAATAATGTCCGGATTGAAAAAGCTTCTTTCGGCGAATCTGCCATATGGGCTGTTTTCGGAGTTTTTTTAGCTTTTTTCATTCAAACAATCGTTGGCAATATTGAAATATATGTACTTAAAGTTAATCCGATGTCGGAAAATACTCAAGTTATTATGGATTTAATTGAAGCAACGCCTTATTTGATTATTGTCACATCAATAATAGGACCGATTCTTGAAGAAATTATCTTCCGAAAAATTATTTTCGGGGTGATTTATCAAAAAACGAATTTTTGGATCGGCGCGCTTGTCAGCTCGCTATTGTTCGGCATCGTGCATGGGGAGCCTGAACTTTTATTGCGTTATACAGCAATGGGATTTACGTTCGCTTTTTTATATTATAAAACAAAACGCATATTAGTCCCTATTTTTGCCCATACAATGATGAATACAATCGTAGTCATCATTCAAACAATTTATCATGATGAGATTGAAAACATGATGAAGCAAATGGAACAAATACAAATCATTATTGGAGGCAGCTAAGATTATGAATTTTCATCCCGTTTCCATGGGACTCTTCTATTTTATCATGGGAGTTCTATTTACATATTTAGCAATTCATCATGCTGAAAATGGTATGTGGACAGCTACAAATATAATTTTAATGATTTTAGCCACGTTTGATTTTGCTGTTTCCATCCGCATGTTCACTTTCTCATATAAAATTCGGAAAGCAAAAAACAACCGATGAGGTGTAATGATATTATCCCTCTTGTGTAGACAGTAGGAAAAAAGCCTATACTGTCTACTTGACAGGGATATGTTTATAACAGCCCATCGGTTTTACTTTTGATCTGATTCTTTTATTTGAGAAGACTGTGCTTTTTTGTAAGCAAATCTTGAAACAATGATACTTATTTCATACAAAATGAATAGCGGAATCGTGACCATTAAATGCGACAAAATTTCAGGCGGCGTAATGATCGCTGCGATAACAAGCAATACAAAATACGCATATTTTCTAACCTTTACCAAAAACGCCGGATTGATGATCCCGAGTCTTGTTAAAAACATAATGACAACGGGAAGCTGAAACAACAGTCCGAAAGGCAATGTTAACTGCAGCAGGAAACGAAAGTATTCATTTATTCCTATCATTTGTTGAATGTTTAAATCATTGGAAAGCCGCCCCATAAAATCGATGACAAAAGGAAACAAAATAAAATAAGAGAAGCTTATACCTAAAAGAAATAAAGCAACCGACAACGGTATATAGCTTAATGTGACCCGCCTTTCTTTTTCATACAGTCCTGGGCTGATAAACGCCCAAAGCTGGTACAATAAAACAGGGAAAGTTAGAATTAAAGCAATAATAAATGTAAACTGCATATAAACGATCAATGGATCTGCAGGACGAAAAGCATTTAAGGCGAATTGCTTTGCTTCATCAGTTTGCTGTAAAAAAACAATAATTGGCTTCGCTATGAAAAAGCCAGTAATCATAGCAACGAAAAAGAAAACGACTACAATAATCAGCCGTTTTCTAAGCTCCGCTATATGCTCCAACACGGACATTTTTTTTTCGCTCATCATTATTCATCCATTCTTCTTGCTATTCATTTTTCTTGTTTTCTTCATCATCGTCTGCTAAGCCCTTCGTGGCACTTTTAAACTCCTTTAATGATTCTCCTATAGCTTTTCCAAGCTCAGGAAGTTTTTTCGGCCCGAAAACAAGCAGAGCTGCAAATACAATCAACAGCAAGCTTCCAATTCCAATTGTTGGCATTTAATATCGCTCCTTCAATCTTCATTCGAATAATGTTTTAAAAAATATGCAAGAGCCTGAAGTTCAACAGATAGATCGATATGATGAATCCGAATTTTATCCGGAACATTTAAGCGAGCCGGCGTAAAATTTAAAATGCCTTTTATGCCTTTTTCCACTAACCGATCCGTTATTCCTTGAGCGGCGGTTGCCGGAACCGTTAATATCGCAACAGGCACATCATCAGGCAATTCACTTTCTAGCTGATCCAAATGATAAATTGGAACTCCACCAATTTTCATTCCTACTTTTCGTTTATTAATGTCAAATGCAATAACAATTTGCGTGTTGTTATTTTTTGTAAAATTGTAATTTAAAAAAGCTGTTCCCAAATTTCCGACGCCAATGAGGGCAACTTTGGTCAACTCATCTTGGTCAAGCGTCTTTCTAAAAAATGATAACAAATAATTGACATTATATCCATAACCTTTTTTGCCCAGCGCTCCGAAATATGAAAAGTCCCTTCTAATTGTCGCAGAATCTACTTTGACTGCTTCACTCAGTTCTTGAGAGGAAACACGTTGTTTTCCCGAGGCATGTAAATTTTGCAAAAACCGATAATATAGAGGTAATCTTTTTGCAGTTGCTTGCGGTATCTTAGATTGATCTTGATTCAATGCTCATCCCTCGCAATCCAAAACAACCTGACTAATTTTGTTTTTAGCTATGTTTTCTAGCAAGCGGCTGCTCGCCTGTATGAAACAATATCAGACTGATAACGCTTCCATCCTGATCTTCTTCTCCGTCTACATTTCTTTTTATTTGTTTTTTCTCCAAACTCTCCTTATATAAAAACTATACACTATTTTTTTATTCGTGTCTTTTGAACGATTGTTACAATTTCTTGTCCTTTTGTTCATCAGGTCAGTTGCCTGCAGTCAAATATATAGGCTACACTTATTCTAGCAAAGATTGAGGTGAACTATGGATGATTTTATTGCGGTTAAACAAAATCACAAAATATTATGGTGCTGACCTTATTTTATCGAATATTAAGCTGGAAATCCAAACAGGAGATAAAATCGCCGTTGTAGGCCGCAATGGAGCCGGAAAATCAACATTATTGAAAATCATTGCCGGTGAAATGCCCTTTGATTCTGGTGAAATTGTGAAGCCAAAAGATTTAACAATCGGCTATCTGGCACAAAACACAGGATTAGAATCAACTAAGTCGATATGGGATGAAATGCTAACCGTTTTTGAAGAGTTGCGGAACATCGAAGCTGAGCTGCGAAATATTGAACAAAAAATGGCAGCTATCTCCTCAGCTGGAGATTCTCATGCTTTGCAAAGCTTAATGAAGGAATATGATTCACTCCAACATTTATATAAAGAAAATGGCGGATATCAATATGAGGCGGATATCCGTTCTGTGCTGCATGGATTAGGGTTTGCTGATTACGACTATTCAACTAAAATTTCGGTTTTGAGCGGAGGACAAAAAACCCGGTTAGCACTCGGAAAGCTCCTGTTGAAAAAACCGGATCTGCTCATACTCGACGAGCCGACAAACCATCTTGACATGGAAACATTAAACTGGCTCGAACAATATTTACAGCATTATAATGGAGCGGTTCTAATTGTTTCCCACGACCGGTACTTTTTAGATCGCGTTGTCAACACTGTTTATGAAATATCACGAACAGTTTGTACGAAGTATGTTGGGAATTACAGCGCTTATTTAAAACAAAAAGCGGAAGCGTACGAAAGGGAATTAAAACAATTTGAAAAACAGCAAGAAGAAATCGCGCGGATGAAAGATTTTATTCAACGAAACTTAGCAAGAGCATCGACAACGAAACGTGCGCAAAGCAGAAGGAAAATGCTTGAGAAAATGGAAATACTGGACAGACCCGCTGGGGACGAGAAGTCAGCCAGCTTTTCCTTCGAAATCGAAAAGCAAAGCGGCAATGACGTGTTAAAAGCCATTGATTTGTCCCTTTCCTACGATCAAAAAACTCCGATCGTGAAAAATATTAACTTTTCGATCAACAGGAAGGACTCAATTGCCTTAATAGGGCCAAACGGAGTTGGAAAATCTACCTTATTAAAAACGATCATCAACCGCTTAAAGCCGCTGAGCGGAAAAATTCAGTTTGGATCTAATGTCCAAATCGGATATTATGACCAGGAACAAGCGGATTTGTCTTCATCTAAACGGGTTTTAGATGAATTGTGGGATGACTATCCCGAAAAAACAGAAAAAGAAATCCGAACGGTTTTAGGGAATTTTCTTTTTTCCGGAGATGAAGTGCTGAAAACCGTCTCGTCTTTAAGCGGAGGAGAAAAAGCTCGGCTCGCTTTAGCGAAATTAATGCTAAAAAAAGCTAACTTTCTCATCATGGATGAACCTACGAATCATCTGGATCTCGACAGCAAAGAAGTATTGGAAAACGCTCTGATAAATTTTCCTGGAACAATCTTGTTTGTTTCGCACGATCGTTATTTTATCAACAAAATCGCGACCAAAATTTTTGAATTATCCACAGAAGGCATTGCCGAATATATCGGGGACTATGATTATTACATTGCAAAAAAAGCGGAGATGATCGAGCTTGAACAGTTGAAAGAACCAACTATCGAAACCAAAGAGCAAAAACAAGGAAAATTATCTTATGAACAAGAAAAAATATTGAAAAAAAAGGAACGGCAAAGACAGCGCCGCATTGAAGAACTTGAAAACAAAATAGCAGAAATTGAAGAAGCGATCGCTGAAAACAATGAAATGCTTTGCGATCCAAATATATACCAAGATCATGAAAAAGCTCAAAAACTTCATGATCAAAATGTCATGTTAACGGAACAACTAGATCAGCTGATGGAGGAATGGGAATCACTTCTTTCTGAATAACCGGCTCATGCCGGTTTTTTATTTATTTTGTTTCCTTCAGCATGTTTCTCTCAAACAGTTATCCACATCATTAGTTCCTTACCTTATAATATTTTTCTTATTTGTTCACATTATCCACAACAAACCCCTTTAGTTATCCACATGTTTCACCTTGTTTTTTCTTCTTCTATTTCAATGTTTCGTCTTATTTATCCAAAATGAAGATTTTCTTTGTGGATAACCTGTGGTTAAAATAAAAAAATAGGGCCGCTGTTCATTCGACCCTATTTTGCCTATATATATGACGTTAATTCCAATCCAGGATGAGCATTCATACGATAATCACCGAAAATTCCTTTTTCATAAAGTACATCAGCGAAAGCTGCAATCATGGCCGCATTATCTGTGCATAAGGACAATGGTGGAATGACGAGGTCGATCCCTTTTTTCTTTTTGAATGCTTCCTCCATAGCAGTTCTTAATCCTTTATTCGCCGCTACCCCGCCTGATAAAAGAACTTGCTGAGCTTGATACTTCTCACTGGCACGAACAGTTTTTTCCACTAAAACTTCTACAACACTTTGCTGAAAACTTGCAGCCATATCTTTCGGATCTATCGTGATCCCTCTTTGCGCCGCGTTATGAAGAGTGTTAATCACCGCTGACTTCAGCCCGCTGAAACTAAAATGAAACGAGCCTTCTTCAAGCCATGCTCGCGGCAAATCAATGGAAGCAGTTCCTTCATGTGCTAGCCTGTCGATATGAGGCCCGCCCGGGTAAGGCAGGTTTAATGTTCGCGCAACTTTATCATAAGCCTCTCCTGCTGCATCATCAAGTGTTTCCCCAATCACCTCAAAACAACCGTGCTCCTTCATATAGACAAGCTCTGTATGGCCGCCGGAAACAACTAATGCAATCAGCGGGAAAGAAAATTCTTTCACAAGACGGTTCGCATAAATGTGTCCTGCAATATGATGTACTCCGATTAGTGGAAGATCATACGCAAAAGCTAAAGCCTTTGCGGCATTGACTCCAATCAATAATGCACCAACCAGCCCCGGTCCTTCTGTCACGGCTACGGCGTTCAAATCGTGATACGACAGATTCGCCTGTTTTAACGTTTCTTCTAATACGAGAGTAATTTGCTCGACATGATGGCGTGAAGCGATTTCTGGAACGACTCCGCCAAAACGTTTATGGCTTTCAATTTGGGAAGCAACGACTTGTGCAACAATTTCTTTTCCGTTTTTCACAATGGCAGCTGCTGTTTCATCACAGCTTGTTTCAATTCCTAAAATTAATCGATCTTTCATTATAAATTCACCTGCATTAATATCGCATCTTCTTGGTTATCCGTATAATAGTTTTCCCGGATTCCGATTGGTTCAAAATTCAATTTCTTATATAATGATTGCGCAACCGTATTCGAAACCCGGACTTCTAATGTAACGGTTTTGGCTCCTTTTTCTTTTGCTACGTTTAAAACGCTTCTAAGCAGGGTCTCTCCCAGCTTTTTTCCCCGATACGCTGGAGAAATAGCAATATTGGTAATCTGCCCATCATCAACAATCACCCATAAACCGCAATACCCTACAACTTTTCCTTCATATTCTATTACTAAATAAGTAGCAAAATGGTTATGGACCAATTCCCGATAAAATGATTCCTTTGTCCAAGGAACCGAAAATGACAGCTGTTCGATTTCATAAACACGATGTATATCTTCAACTGTCATTTTTCGAACATTTACTTGATTATTAATCATGTTGACGTTTTTTGCTGCTCGATCCATTTCGCTTCCGCCTCTGCTAACCTTAAATAATTTGGCACAAACTGATGAACATTAACTGCTTCTCTGGTCATTCCCAGCAAACCTAGCAATCCCGGACGCGGCTGGTGCAATGACGGATCCCCGATGACTGCCAGCTCACCCATTATTTCTTTGATCAGATCTAAATGAAGAGAAACATCATTCCCTAAAAAGAGCACCCGCTTTTTGAGCTGTTTTATTTCATTCAACCAATCTTCTAGCAGAATATTTCTGTCTTCTTTCACACAAAGTATGTTTTCTTTAAATTCATACAGCCCGGTATAAACTCGTCCTCTTCTTGCATCAAATAAAGGGCAAATCAACCCGTCAAAAAAACGCCCGTTCAGTGCAAGCACTTCAAGACTGGAAACGCCCGTTAAAGGAATGTTTCTAGCCCATGCAAGCGTCTTAGCAATTGTTACACCGATTCGCACACCAGTATAAGAGCCAGGACCTTGGGCAACCACAATCTTTGTTAAGTCGCTGGGCTGAACGTGGCACTCTTTCAAAAGATAATCAACTGCCGGCATTGCACGAACAGAATGGTTTTTTTTCAAGTTCGTCATATATTCGCCAATAATTTTAGTTTCGTCTACTAACGCAATGCCTAAACAGTCGTTTGATGTATCAATCGCTAATACCGTCATCAGTGAAAAACTCCTTACACAGCTTAATATATCTTTTTCCCTTCGGCCTAAAAATTAGAGATCTTGCATTGTCCTGAATGTAACGGATGAATATATCCAGTCTTTCCTCCGGCAGTTGATCTTCTATATAATGCGCCCACTCTACAACTGTTACACCGTCTCCATCAAAAAACTCATCAAACCCTAAATCCTCATCGCTATTTTCAATCCGATAAACGTCCATATGATAAAGCGGCAGTCTGCCGTCTGTATACTCCTTCATGATTGTAAAAGTAGGACTGTTCACTGTTCTGCCAATGCCCAAACCTTTTGCCAGTCCTTTCACAAATGTAGTTTTGCCTGCTCCAAGATCTCCTTCAAGCGTAATCACATCGCCCGCTTGTAAGTGCTGAGCCAGCTTCATCGCCATATTCCCTGTCTCTTCAGGATTTGTTGTTTTTATTTCAAATTGATCCAAATGAATCACCTTTTTTAAAATGATTGTAGCCTTTGCTTAATAGCCGTTTGCGAATATTTTTTTCTTGCAAATAAACCGATGGGCTGCCTTCAAATACTTCTCCGATCTTCGTTATGCGTATTCCTTCTTGCTCGCATTTTTTTTTCAATACTTCAAAGGAATGTTTAGAAGTCGTTCCTACCAGTTCAAAATCTTCTCCTCCAGTGATAGCCCACTCAAATTGCTTTTCTAACGGCAATAATTGTATTGAATCACTTAATGGAAGAAGATCTTTATGTACGACGATTTGTACGTTGCTCATGTCAGCTATCTCATTCAATTCGCTTGCAATACCGTCACTAATATCATTAAGGCTCGCCCGATCCACTTCAGAAATAATCCTGCCCGCTTTTACTTGCGGCTTCGGACGTCTATGGCGAGATACTAAATATTGATAATCTTCCTCCGGCAAATTGAACTCATCGTTTAATAGAAGGTGCAATCCAGCAGCTGAATCCCCCAGAGTACCCGTAACAAAAACCACATCCCCCGGTCTTGCTGAGCTTCTCAATTGGGCTTTCCCGCGTTCAACTTCTCCAATCAAGGTGACGGTGATGACGAGGTGATCAGCAATAGAAACAGTATCTCCACCGATTAAATCCACTTTATATTTTTCTGCGGCATCTGCCATTCCTTTGTATATAGATTGTAAGTCTTTCTCGTGCCATCGAGAGGGAATCGCAATGGAAACTAAAAAATACTTTGGAATCCCGCCCATTGCGGCAATATCACTAATGTTCACTGCCAAACATTTAAAGCCGATATCAAAAGGCTCCATTGTTTTACGTAAAAAATGAACCCCTTCGACCATTGTGTCTGTGCAGACTATTTGCTGAAAACCTTTATTCGGTGTGTAAACTGCGGCATCGTCACCTATTCCGACAACAAGGCCTTCATGAAAATAATGTGCTGGCCGAATACTTCGGATAAACTCAAATTCATCCTGAATTGACATATAAAACCTCTTTCTTTAAAAGGTGCTCTCCTAAAGAATCCAATTCAATCCTCTTGTATAGTTTACCGCATATGTTTAGCTTATCCAAGATATTCATAAAATAAAAAAACGAAACGTTGAACGTTTCGTTAGTTGTTCGTATATTGTTGTAATGGCGGTCCCGACGGGAATCGAACCCGCGATCTCCTGCGTGACAGGCAGGCATGTTAACCGCTACACTACGGGACCATTGGTTGCGGGGGCAGGATTTGAACCTGCGACCTTCGGGTTATGAGCCCGACGAGCTACCGGACTGCTCCACCCCGCGATAATTTAGAAAGCTTATATTCAAATGAATTGCCTGGCAGCGTCCTACTCTCGCAAGGGACAAACCCTCACTACCATCGGCGCT
>ERZ1673775.57-NODE-57-length-12828-cov-25.768809_pt1 | contig 12828 bp, 14 predicted proteins | sample MGYA00580139_ERZ1673775 | MGnify/ENA primary metagenome ERZ1673775 (study PRJEB41219, sample SAMN04549615) | soil metagenome | isolation source: soil | place: USA: Texas, Brazoria NWR | collected 2008-10-24 | study: EMG produced TPA metagenomics assembly of...
TTTATGGACTTTTTTCAATTCGGAATTTTCGAATTAAATTAATGCAACGCTAGTGCTAAATTATATAAAAAAGATAATTTATATAAATGAATCTTAGTCTAATTCCAATAAAGAAGCGGCCAGCTCTTACTTCTAAAATAAAAAGGATGCCCTAAAGTTTTACTTTTTGGGACACCCCTAACTAATTGACTCGACCATTAAACTGTCATTTTCGCATGACTATTTTTTTAGATGCAATATTTCCCTTCATCTACAGTGTCTCTCCTATTTTAGCAATTAAAGTATTTTCAGGACGTTTTAGCCCTAAATGTTCTCGTAAAGTATTGCCCTCATATTCCGTGCGGAACAATCCCCGTTTTTGCAGTTCAGGTATCACTAAGTCAACGAAGTCTTCAAGTCCTCCGGGCAAATATGGCGGCATAATATTGAAGCCATCAGCTGCCCCATTTTCAAACCATTCTTGCAGTTGATCGGCAATTTGTTCAGGTGTTCCCTTAATTTCTCTATGCCCTCGTGCTCCTGCTATCCGTTGATATAGCTTACGAATCGTTAATCCTTCACGCTCAGCAAGGTCTTTTAACAGCTTAAAACGGCTTTTCCCTCCATTTATTTGTTCCAAATGAGGCAAATCAGGCAAGGGACCGTCGACAGGATACCCTGATAAATCAACACTTAACATTCCAGATAAAAGAGCAACTCCTGCTTCTTCAGGAATAAGTTCTTCCAGCAGCTTCTTATTCTTCTCAGCTACTTCTTCAGTACTTCCGATAACAGGAAAAACACCTGGCATAATCTTCAATTCATCTGGTGAACGCCCATATTTTTTCATTCTTCCTTTCACATCAGCATAAAAAGCTTGAGCCTCTTCAAGCGTCTGCCACGCTGTAAAAATAACCTCCGCGGTACGTGCGGCCAGCTCTTTTCCAGCTTCAGACGAACCTGCTTGGATCACAACCGGATGGCCTTGAACAGGACGGGAAACGTTTAAAGGTCCTTCTACAGAAAACCACTTTCCTTTATGATGAATGGCCTGTATTTTTGAGCCGTCCACAAATTGAGCCGATTCCTTATTAATCACTAAAGCGTCATCTTCCCAACTATCCCATAGCTTTTTCACTATATCTACAAATTCTTCAGCACGATCATAACGCTGTTCATGCGGAAGATGTTGCTCTAAGCTAAAGTTATGAGCTTCTGCTTCCGTATTGGATGTGACGACATTCCATGCTGCCCGGCCTTTGCTCAAATGATCAAGCGAGGCAAATCTTCGCGCTACATTAAAGGGTTCATTAAATGTGGTCGACACGGTAGCTGCAAGCCCAATGCGTTCGGTCACAGATGAAAGGGCTGATAACAGAGTAAATGGTTCAAAAAGTGTATTCACTGTCTGCTCAAATGCCTTGTGATTGCCTGTTCTTACTGCATACGTGTCCGCCAGAAAGATCATATCGAACTTTCCTCGTTCAGCCGTTTGCGCAAGCCTTTTGATAAAATCAAAGTTCATGACATTATGAGCTTCTGCATCAGGATGCCGCCAAGCTGCGACATGATGCCCCGGGATCATGAAAAATGCACCTAATTTCATTTCGCGCTTATTTGCCATCATTTTAATTTTCCCCTCTTTCCTTTATTATTGATTTGTCTTCCAAGCAGAGAACCGTTTTTCCAAAGATACTAAAATATAATTTAATACAAAGCCAAGTATGGCAATGGTAATAATACCGGCATACATTTCGGGAATTTGAAAATTCATTTGAGTATAATTAATTAAGTATCCTAATCCTTCTTTAGCCCCTACCATTTCAGCAGCAATTAATACGAGAATGGAAGCTGTTCCCGCCATACGTATTCCGGTAAAAATAGTCGGAATAGATGCAGGCAAAATAACTTGATAAAACAATTTATATGGCGGTAATCCCATTGATCTTGCCGATTTAATAAGTAACGGATCGACATTTCGAACGGCACTAATAGTATTTAGCAGAACAGGAAATGTACAAGCGAATAAGACAATCGCTACTTTCGATGTTTCACCAATGCCAAACACTAATATAAATACAGGCAATAACGCTAATGCAGCTGTGTTTCGGAATAATTCCAGCACCGGGTTTAACAAATCGCTAACGATCGGGTACCAGCCAATCAATAATCCGAGAGGAATAGCAATAAGCAGCGCAATTCCAAATCCAATAAATGAACGTACAATACTCGCTTGAAAGTGAGCCAATAATTCACCTGAGACAACTAATCCCCACCAGCCTTCAACTACTTTTGAAAAAGGCGGAAAGAACGTCGGATCGGTCACTCCAATGCGAGGCGCCACTTCCCAAAATAAAAGCAGCAGGATAATAACGGCTGTTTGCTTCACAAGTTTTTGAATCCAGTGAAAAGAAAAACGGATATGTTTTCTCGTTTCATATGTAGTTTGAATGGATTTGCTAACACTAGCCAATGTCATCACTCCTTTTATTAAATTTCCTAAGCTGAATGCTCTTTTTTATGATCATTTTGCGATTTACTGACCTCATCCCGCAGTAAATCCCAAATTTGATGGCGAGTCTTTACAAATTCCGGCGTGGAACGCGCATCGTCTTCCTTTGCTTGGGAATGAGCTGAGTTTGTAATAATTTGTTTTATCGTCCCCGGACGTGAAGTCATTACAGCGATACGCTGTCCTAAGTACACGGCTTCATCAATTCCATGAGTAATGAACACGATCGTCTTCTTTGTTTTTTCCCAGATACGAAGCAATTCGTTTTGCAATGTTTCGCGTGTTTGAGCATCCAAGGCCGCAAACGGTTCATCCATTAATAAAACGTCAGGGTCAAAAGCCAAACTTCTAGCAATAGCTACACGCTGCTTCATCCCGCCTGATAGTTCGTGGGGATAACGTTCTTCAAAGCCGGACAAGCCGACTAGCTCCAAAAAATGACGGGCGATTTCCGAACGTTCCTTTTTTGGCACACCTTTCGCTTTTAAACCAAACTCAATATTTCCCTTAGCTGTTTTCCAAGGAAACAAGGCGTACTGTTGAAAGACAATTGCTCGATCTAAACCGGGGCCGTCGATTTGCTTCCCATCTATTAAAATTTTCCCAGATGTTGGTTGAGACAATCCGCCGAGAAGATCAAGCAAAGTTGATTTTCCGCATCCTGACGGCCCGACTAACGTTAGAAATTCTCCATTTTTAACGGAAAAATGAACGTTCCTCAATGCGGTAAACTCTTTAAAGCTTCCTTTTCCCTTTTCAACATCCCGAATTTTAAAAATTTTTGTGACATGGTCAAATTGAATTTTATCTGTCACCTGTTGAACACCTCCTAAACATTTTTGTTCAAGCTTCCTTTAGTAAGGGTTGAATTCATTTGTGTATAAGTCATCCAGCCCAATTTCGCCTTTTTTCAACTCACCACTTTTTATTAGCCAATCGATCCACACTTGAAAATCTTTCTCCTGTATATAACCTCCTTTCGAGCCGATTCCTGTACTTTTCCAAAATTTAACTGTTTCACCATCTTCTTTTCGTTTTCTTTTTTCAATAATTGCTTCATAACGGGCAATGACTTCTTCTCTAGGGGTTGAACGCGCCCATTCAATTGCTTTCGCTGTTGCTTCAACGAATTTTCTCACAGTATTCGGATTTTCTTTAATGAATTTCTCAGTAAAAACATAACTGCCCGCATTAAAAGCACCAAACAAATCATAATCACTAAAGAGCTTCCGAATCCCGCCCCTTTCTAATGCCCGGTCTCGCAGCATTCCGCCTAACACAGCTACATCAATTTGTTTACTACGCAATGCTTGTTCTGCATTGACTGGCGGAATCACCACTATCGTTACTTTTTTAATTTCTTCCTCTGTTAATCCATTTTGACGCAAGTATTCTTTTAACACGAATTCATGGTGTGCACCGAGAGTATTCATCCCGACTTTTTTGCCAATTAAATCTCGCGCCTCTTTAATCGGACTATCCTCTAATGTATAAAACCCACTGAACGTATCTTCATCGCTGCCGTAATAACTGATCACGGCTTTAATCGGGGCGCCGCTGGCTTTTAATTTAATAATTGCTCCATTAAATGCACCGCCAAAATGAATTTCCCCTGTTGCAGCTGTTTGGATATCCTGTGGTCCACTCGTTGTATTTCCAACCCATTCAAGTTTGATTGGATCTAAATAACCTAAATCTTCCGCCAATTCCGGGAAAGTGACTTGTCCAGGAGATCCTTGATAGCGCAGTGTCAGCGTCTCATATTTGCCATCACCTCCGGCTTTGCCTTCTTTTTCAGCAACTGTTTTGTTCTGACAGCCAGCAGATAAAACAACTGTCCCTACTAACAATAAAATTCCTATCACTCTGCAATTCTTCAACAACTTCATCTTACTCCTCCCTTTTGATTTCAATTGAATAGGAAGAGGTGACTAACCCCCGACCTCTCACACAACCGTACGTACCGTTCGGTATACGGCAGTTCAATTAAGTCCATGCCAGCCCGCATAAAAAAGGTCTTTACATTTTCTGTAAAGACCTCCAGTGTACTGGTCGGCATATTCATCTATTAAAAAAATACCGGAGACATTTTGCAGCAATGTCTCCGGTTGACCGGTGGGAACAATCAATTAACCGATATTTCCTATTGAATTAGTATACATTAGTTATCCTTAATGTTACTGAGCAAATGAAAAATAGTCAAGCTAAAATTTACTGTAAAATATTAATTTTTTATAAATAAAAAATTTTTAAAATTTAATATTGACATTTTTTTCTTGTGAATCTAATATTTTTACTAAACCGATATGAATTCATCGGATTTACAACTGGAATAAAAAGCTGACCAGCCATCTGGAAGCCGGAGCTCATCTGCTCTGGCTTTCTTGCTTATTATCGGTTTATTAAAATGGCTCACTCAACGAGCAAGGAGGTGGGGCTTCTATTAAGTGCCGATGAAATTTTGAGAAAGATGAATATTCCGTAGAATCATAAACTTTCTTGAGGAGGCGATCTCTATGACTGATGTCAAACAAGTACAAAATGAATCAGAGATTATTGTCAAACCAGTTGCCGGACGAATTGGCGCTGAAATATCAGGCATCAAACTTTCCGATAAACTAGATGCTGAAACAATTCAATTTATTCGCGAAGCGATCTTAAAGTACAAGGTAGTTTTCTTCCGAAATCAGCATCATCTAGATGATGCGGGGCAGGAAGCCTTTGCACAGCTGCTTGGCAATCCTGTTGTTCATCCAACTGTTCCAGCAAAAGACGGCTCCAATTATATTTTTGAGCTAGACTCTGATCGTGGCGACCGGGCCAATTCATGGCATACAGATGTTACATTTGTAGATGCATTTCCGAAATTCTCCATTTTACGGGGGGTTGTGATCCCTGAAGCAGGAGGGGATACTGTTTGGGCGAACACAGCTGCTGCCTATGAAACTCTGCCAACAGAACTGCGGAATCTTGCTGATCAATTGTGGGCAATCCATACAAATGCCTATGATTATGCAGCACTGCGATATAATATATCTCCTGAAGCAAAAAAGCACTATGACGAAGTATTCACTTCCACTTTATATGAAACCGAGCACCCCGTTGTCCATATACATCCTGAAACCGGTGAACGCAATCTTTTACTTGGTCATTTTGTCAAAAAATTTGTCGGACTTTCCACCTTCGATTCAGCCCAATTGTTCACTGTCCTGCAGCAGCATATTATACAATTAGAAAATACAGTTCGCTGGAAATGGAGTGCAGGAGATGTTGTGATTTGGGATAACCGTGCAACCCAGCATTATGCAATAAATGACTATGGCGACGAACAAAGAGTTGTGAGAAGAATTACAATTGCAGGAGATGTTCCTGTTAGTATAGACGGCCGCCGCAGCATTACACGAAAAATAGAAAAATAGTCCCATCAGGATTTTTCTAACCAATAATTTATAAAAGCCTTTCAGTTAAAAAGTTAAACTTCAAAAATTTTTATAACCAAATAAAAGCGGCATCTCCCTTATGTGAATATCAAGCTATATAAGATCGGAACCGTTTTACGCAGAATCGTCATCCTCTGATGCGAACACTGCCTTTTATCTAATAACCTTGGAATCGTTTTTATCGCTAATGACTTTTGAAAATTGGGCATCCCCCCTATTGCCCGGAAAATAAAGTTTATTTGCAATTGGTCGACCATAAAAAGAAATGGATTTCACAATCTATTCAACAATCGTTTGCGGCATCAAAGAATACGGAAGAATCCGTTCACCACGTGAAACAGCGATGCCGCAATTTTACCTTATTACGGAATTTTTAAGACATAAAACTTAAACAGTAGAATAACGATCTAACAGCTTCTTTTTATGTGAATGAAATACTTCTTCCAAAGGAATATTGTATTTGTTTGCAATCACTATGATGTTTCCTAACACATCTCCCAGCTCTTCGATTAATGCCTGTTTATTTTCCTCAACTGAACCTGTTGATTCGTCTGGTCTGTCTCTGCCAATTTCAAGCGCTCTTATAGCTCGGGCAACTTCCCCCGTTTCTTCGGCTAAAAATCCAATGCGGACAAAAATATCTAATTCAGCCCAGCCCCTGCTGTCATAATACTCCTTCACCCATTGTTGAAACTCATTGATATCCATTTTGTTCACCTGCCCTTTCTCTCTTAAAAAGAGTCACATGAAAACTCTTTTCTTGTCAATATTAAAATTAGAGAATTCAAATGACTTTTGAAAAGATAGTAATTATGACCATTTTATATTTTGATGGTTGCTGCAGTCATTTTTTAATTTAACCTAAAAAAAGAGCCCAAAGTTTTCACTTTTGGGCTGCGAAATTGCTCCTTAATCCGGCCCAGCCGGTCATAGACTGAATGGTTGATTAAAGGACTGAAACATATTTTTAGGTAGATTCTAAAAATAGTCCTTTTTTCTTCAGATTATAAACAATGACACATTGTTTTACTATCATATGCCAATATAACTAATAATCCCTCTGATTTCATTTCCTGAAAGCAGCTGATTATTGTGATGGCAGTTTCATCGTCCAGAGATTCAGCAGGTTCATCAGCTATTATGACTTGCAGATTGTTTATGAATAATAGCAGCTGCTGTATTTCACTCATGACACGCTTCAATCTTTTTTTATTAGTGATATTTTTTTCGTTTTGCCTTCAATGTATCAGCCAGGCAGATGACACCATAATCGTGAAAAAAATTTTTCAATCAAAATATTTTTGGAAATCCTCCGCGGTTAATTTTGTTTGATTCCCTTCCATTGTTTTCAGTTGATGCGTCAGTTTGTCGATAAAATCGATTTGCAATTGGTAGTGGGCAAACATGTTTTCAAATTGCAGCTTAGCAATTCCATCCAAATTCACATATTGTTCTTTCAGCTCTTTCCCTCTTTTTAACTGCTCCAATTCACTTTCAAGCATATCTTTTTGATCTTTTAATGCCTGTAATATATCTGCTATTGGCAATTCATGCAGAAACGCCATACCCGCATAAAGAGTATTAGGCAATAGTACGGATTTTTCACGGATACTTTCCTTTAATAGGCGGATAAACTCAGCTTCTCCTTTTTCCGTAATTTTATAGATTGCCTTAATGCGATGTCCTGTTTGCTCAACATTATCTACTTCAACAAGCCCTTCTTTATCCATCTTTTTCAATGCATGATAAATGGATCCCGGTAAAACCCCAGCCCATATGTCTGTTTGACTAGTTTGGAGTACCCGCTGAATTTCATATCCGGATAAAGGCTTTATTCGTAACATTCCCAACACGATTAGACGAACCATTTTAGCACCTCAAATTTATTTAATCAACGTTTACTATACGTTATAAAAAATTTTACCATACGGGCTGGCAAATATCTATGAAAGGCTGTTTTTCACTTCCTTTAATCGGATTTCAGCATTCAATTCCCATTTAAAGGTCAGCGCTGCTAATAAAAGCAGTCCAAATACATAGACAATTAAAACCAAAATCGAAACGTAAACAGATTGGTCTGACGCTCCAAGTCCAGTTGCTGCCCTTAAAATGTTCAGATAATAACCTAGCGGAAATAATTCTCCCATCTTCACAACCCAGTCCGGTGCATGGTCTAATGAATAAAAGGCATCTGATCCAAAGATCATCGGTAAAAAGAAAAGATTGGAAATCATATTGATCTGTGCTTCGTTATTGGCAAAATTGGAAATCAAAAAGCCCATACATGTAAAACATAATATTCCTATTAACATTGCACCAATCGCCCATAACACTTCTCCCGGTGAAACAGCGATATCAAATAATAATGCGCCTATCAAAAGGACAAGCAAATTAATCGCAATCCCTAAAACAGTCCGTGCAGCAGCTATTAATAAAATGAAACGAAATGTTGAAAAAGGCGTTAATTTCAATAATTTATAAACCCCGCGGCTGCGATGCCCGTGAACTTGAAAGGCAATTCCAGAAAGTCCCCAAAACAGCGAACTCAAGGCAATGACACCGGTAAGGAGCCTAGGATGATAGGCTTCATTATCGAAATAATAGCCCAATCCGATTAGTAAAACGATTGGAAAAATAACCGAGTAAAACAAAGTAATTTTATCCCTAACGGATGTTACAAGCATTGTTCTAAAAATCGTGATCATCATGATGACCTCCCGTTGCCAATTTCAAATATAATTCTTCAAGATTTTGAACGTTATGGTGTTCGCACAATTCTTCGGCAGTGCCCTGAGCGATGACCGTTCCTTTATCGATCATCACGATACGGTGAGAAAGCTTTGCGACTTCATCCATATCATGTGATGTAAAAACAACAGTCGCTCCCCTCTTGTGCAATTTCCTAATCAACTGATGGATTTCTCTTCGTGACTTTGGATCTAATGCAGCAGTCGGTTCATCCAAGAAAACAACTTTCGGATCGTGTACCAATGCGACGGCAATAGCCAAACGCTTTTGCTGGCCGCCGGATAACTTTGATGCCTCTGTCTTCATAACGTCACCTAAACCGCATAAGCTAAGCAGCTCTACTCCTTCTTGCTTCAACAGCTTTCTTTTATAAAATGCAGCAAAAACCTGCAAATTTTCAATGGCCGTTAAACCTGGGAAAAATGGTGTTGATTGGAGCTGAACACCAACATACTTGCGGTAATCTTCATCCCAATAGACTACTTCTCCATCATCTTGTTTTCGTAAACCGAGAATCATTTCAATGGTTGTTGATTTCCCTGCCCCATTCGGACCGATAATCGAAAGGATTTCATTCTCATAAATAGCAACGGATATCCCATTTACAACTGTCCTTGAGTTGTACTGCTTTTTGAGACTATGTGCTTTCATTAAAATGTTTGTCATCGTTTTTCCTCCTTTACAATCATTGTTATATATTCAACGTTGACTATAAAAACAAATAAAAAGTTGAGTTCTTCTATACTCAACATTGAATATTTTTTGTTGTATAAATAATGTACCATTGCCTTCAAAATTTGTAAAGCTTTTGTTTATAAAAAAAGACAACGAGCAAATTCAGTAAAGATTGCATATTAACGATATATGAGGGCAAAAAGAATCCATAAATCCAGTGGTGGAAAATTTATTGAAAAAATCAATAGAACAAGATATAATGCGAAATAAGATGATAAAAAATCCAATAATTCAGAATTCATGTTTTGTCATATGCTAATACCGTCAAGAATTTTGTATAATCTAAAATGAATCAGTGAATAAACGGTAAATTTTTTTGAGTTAAGTTAGTTATATGAATAACTAATAAGGAGTGATCATATGGCAAAGCCGAATGTTATTAGTAAAAATGAATTAATTCGTTCCGCGAAGAAGTGTTTAGTCAAAAACGGAATTGAAAAGTTCACATTGAGGGCAGTCGCCGAAACGGCAGGGGTTACGCAGGGGACTGTTTATTATCATTTTCGAACAAAAGAACAATTATTATTGGATATTGTAAAAGATATTTGCGACAGTTCTTGGGACGAATTATCGAAAAGTGACGGCAACATCATTAAACAAGCGATTGAGACAGCGAAAAGCCGTTGTTCTCATGATTCTTTTTTTCATAAATTGTTCTTAACACTCGTCGTTTCAGGTTTTCATAATGATAAAATCAGGGAACAGCTTGAGGGGATTATTTTACAAGAAAATAAAGCTCTAGCGGAAAATTTATTAAAAATATGGCCTTCATCACCAATTAAAGGAATTTCGCTTGACACATGGGCGATCATTTTAAACGCTGTTGTAGACGGAATCGCCTTACAGGCTCTATTGTCAAAAAATTTTCCGGTAGAGAAAACATACGCAGAACTTGAGAAATTATTTATAGCATTGAGCGGCTTACAAGAGGTGGAGAACAAATGAAAGGATATTTGTACACAGCATGCTGGAGCGTTTTTGTTTGGTTTTTTGCCACAATGTTTTTTGTTATGTTTGGGGACAGCGTTCTTTTCAGACCGGGTACAGCGGAGTTTGCTGTCAGCCTCTCTTTGCTAATAGCTGGAACAGGGGTGTTATTGGCAGGAGCCACGTATTTATATGTATTGTTTGACAAAGCCGAAAATGCACCGCTGAAATTTGGATTCATCGGCACGATCGTTGGTTTAATTTTAGATACTTTTTCTTTATCCAACCACCAGCTGATTTTTCCTAAGCTTGATGAGCCGCAGGTTATCGCTTTTGCAGCATGGATGTCTTTTGCCTACGCATTGTATTTATTAATACCTGCCATAATAAATGAATTAATGAAAAAGAAGCTCAAAACCGAATGAATTAAAATGCAATCACAAAATGGGGGTGTCTAATAAGTCGTTTTTACGGCTTATTGACGCCCCCATTAATGTTTTAGAAACGTTGATATATCGTGGTTATCAATGACGATTTGACTTTCTAAGACAGCCCCTTTAGGGCATTGTATGACTGTTCGAATTTAAAGGGATTTCACCTTATCAAAACGTAAGTCTTTTCTTTTCCTTATTTAAGTAATCCATGCTGCCGCCTGCCTAATAACCGAATCAACATTTAGAAGAAAGCAAGATAGATGTTGAGGACGTCTTTCTCACTAAAAAGAATTTCAAAATGTCCTTTTACGCTATTTATAAGCTGCCGTCTACCTGATAAAGCTCCGAAGAACCTTTTATTTTAACTTACACGTTTGGATCATCAATTTTATCATTGAAGCTAGACGAACTGTTCCAAATAAAACAACATATAAGAAAGGCCGATTACTAAAATCATTCGTATTTAGTACAGCAAAAATTAAAGCTGTAAAAGTGAGAGCCAGCAAAAAATACAAACTATATTTACCCAATAATTTTGAAGTGAATCCTATTCCAACAACTAACAATAAGAATATGCCAATCTGGCAAAAAAAAAATTCCAAGCTCCTCACTTCTCGCATAAAGTTTAGAATTCCAGCTGATGGCACTTTTCCAATCTTTAAATTGCTTTTCTTTTACAGGAAAACCAAGTGCACGGATTAAGATATTTTTTGTACTTGGCAGCGACTTCCCGACCTGCGATTGCCAGCCCGGCCCACCAAACGATTTCGCCAATTGATATGCTCCCCTTAAGGTAGACAGATTAAAATATAAAAAATCTGTTTTACCTTAGGGGGAGTTTTCTATGTATAAGCAATATACTACAGAGTTCAAACTTGAAGTTTTACTTGCATATGAAAACCGAGAATGTACTATTCAAGAGCTTTGTAAAAGGTATCAAATTACTAAATATTCTTTAAGGCAATGGATAAATGAATTTGAGGAATTTGGAATAGAGGGTTTAGAACGTTCAAATTCTTGGAAAGGTTATACCAAAGAACTTAAGGAAGCAGCTGTAAAAGATTATTTATCTAGTGAGTTCTCACAGTACGAGATTGTCAGGAAATATGGTATTTCAAGTAGATCGGTACTTCAACGATGGATTAAGAAGTATAATAGCCATAGAGATTTAAAGGATACGTCGAAAGGAAAGACAAGCTCTATGACTAAAGGAAGAAAAACGACTTGCAATGAACGGATACAAATTGTGCTTGATTGGTTAGGGAACGGAAAAGATTATAAAAAAACAGCAGAGACTTATGAAGTTTCTTATCAACAAGTATATCAATGGGTGAAGAAGTATGAAAATGGTGGAGAAGAAGCGCTTAAAGACAAACGAGGAAGAAAAAAAGAAGAAGCAGAGTTATCTCCAGAAGAGAAAATGAAACTGGAGATGAAAAAGTTAGAAAGAGAAAATGAGCGCTTACGTGCGGAGAATCTATTTTTAAAAAAGTTAGAGGAAATCGAAAGGAGGCGAAAGTAAACCAAATCCGTTTTGAAGACAAGTATATCGCAATCCGGGAACTTCATGAGAAAGAAAACCTAAGCATAATCTTATTATGTGAAATCGCCGGTATTTCACGAGCTGCTTACTATAAGTGGTTAAAACGTTCGCCTTCCTCCCGAGAACTTCAGAATGAAGAAATCGTAAACGAGATGAAAGTTCTCCATGAGAAAGTTGAAGGCATCTATGGTTACCGTCGAATGACGTTGAATATAAATCGAAAGCTTGGTCAGAACTTCAATCACAAACGAATTTATAGACTGATGAAAGTTGTCGACATACAATCTGTTATTCGAAAAAAGAAGAAATCTTATAAGCGATCTACCCCTCAACATGTTGCAGAAAATATATTGAATCGTGAATTCACAGCGGAAAAGCCAAATGAAAAATGGGTAGCTGATGTCACAGAATTAAAATGTGGTTCATCAAAGAAAGCCTATTTAAGTGCTATTCTTGATCTATATGATGGATCAATTGTGAGCTATGTTTTAGGACATTCCAATCATCATC
>ERZ1673775.60-NODE-60-length-9984-cov-15.422600_pt1 | contig 9984 bp, 9 predicted proteins | sample MGYA00580139_ERZ1673775 | MGnify/ENA primary metagenome ERZ1673775 (study PRJEB41219, sample SAMN04549615) | soil metagenome | isolation source: soil | place: USA: Texas, Brazoria NWR | collected 2008-10-24 | study: EMG produced TPA metagenomics assembly of...
GAAAAATCACTTGAATGTTCTGTCATGCAATAGATATACGTAAATTGTACGATGGTCCAATATCGTTTAATGGCTCGCTCATGTCGGGGCTGTCTAATAATCGATTTTCCGGCTTATAGACGCCCTTTAATGTTTTAGAAATGTTGATATATCAATGCTTATGATGTTCCGTTTTCAATGGATTTTGACTTTCTGGACAGCCCCTAATGTTTCTTTCGTTTGCCGAAAGTAGCTTTCGATCGACCAGCGTTTCGCATAGTATTCAAGAATAGCCTGATCACTCAGTTTTTGTGTCTGTACTTAAAAAACAACGCAAATGCTCGCTCGTCATCGGTTGATCGGTTTTCCAACAAAACAATACCACCGCATTTGGAATGTCGTTCAATGCCCCTTCGTAGCGATACACTCGATACGTTTCCCCTCCCACGGTCACGAGGTGGGTATCGGAAACATCGATGTAACGGGCAAATTCTTTGACGGATGGACGAATTCCTTGTGGATACAGGATGCGGTTGGTTTTCAGTGCTGCCCAAACGGGTTTCTCCCGAAAAATTTTTTATTGCCGCAAAAAACAACAGTTCTTTTGTCAGTTCAAGTCAGAGACGGCATGTGTAAAAACGCTTGCATCATATGTCAATTCCTAGTTAAAAAGACTCTGTTTTAGCCCCTGTTTTTATATGGGCTTTATGATGTTTTTTCAAAACCTTTTCAACATTTGTCAGGTGTGCGAGCATTAAATGCTGTGCTTCTTCCGCGTTTTGTTGTTCAATTGCTGTAAAGATGGCTTTATGCTCTTGAAAAATTCGTTCTGCGGTTACTTGCTCTGAATAAAGCCAAATTTTTCGTGTTTCCCGCATCGTTTCAACAATCATGTCGGCTACATTGTTCATTAAGCTTAATAAAATGGGGTTTTGCGTAGCGGCTGCGATCGCTTTATGAAACTTCCAATCCGCTTTTTCTCCTAATTCTTCATCGTTTATATGGATAAGCATTTCGTCAAGCGCAGCTTTCATATCATGGAGATTTTGCTCCGTCCGCTTTGCTGCAGCAGTAAATGCAGCACCGACTTCTAATATTTTTCTAACCTCTAATAAATGTTCAATATCTTTCATATTCATTAACGCCGCTGTCGAAAGAGAAAACGTGAATGACATGGGATCAAACTCTTTTACAAACGTTCCTTCCCCTTGTTTCATTTCAACAATCCCCATTGCTCGTAATGCGCTTAATGCTTCACGAATCGCTGCACGGCCGACTTGAAAATTTTCAGCAAGCTGATGAACGGATTCCAATTTTTCTCCTGGTTTTATTTCTCCTTTTTTAATCATATCTAAAAGGGCTTCCGCCACTTCTTCATAAAGCTTTCTCGGTTTGATTTGTTTATATTCCATTTGCTTCACCCCAAAGTTCAACTAAACAAAATGAAGTCCAAAATATCGGTACATTTATTTTACTGGAAAAGACTTATAAAAATCAAAGTGTTGGCGAAAAAATAACAGCGTCTAACCATAAACTTTTTCTTTTTTGACAACTTTTTTGGAAGGAATCATAGACCTGTGTCTCCGAAATCGCGCAAATGACTGAATGAAACTTCATCATAAAAAAAGAGAAATTTGTCTAAACTCTTAAACAATGCTTCATCCGTTACGAACGTCTAATATGTAACTCACTTTTACTGTACCAGTTAAAATGACAAAAACACTCGACGAATATGCTTTATAGCTGTAGACTTGTTAAGGTGATTGATAGAAACGGAAAAGAACGCGTACGAAAAACTTATCAAAAGGGTGAATCCCTGCTTCTTCTTATTTGAAAAGAATATGTTACAATAATGTAGAAAATCGCTACTTCTCAATATCCATTATGAAAAAGGTGTGGAAATATGAACATCATTGTCAGTTCATTAAATGCCAAATACATTCATATGAACTTGGCTATACGTTATTTAAAAGCATATGCCGAGCCAGAATTTCAAGTTCAAATGGCAGAATATACGATAAAAGATCCCGCGATGAACATTGTAACAGATTTGTTTCGAAAAAAACCGGACATAATCGGTTTTAGCTGTTACATATGGAACATTACAGAAACAATCAAAGTGGCGAAAATACTGAAAAAAATAAAGCCGGAAACCATCATTGTCTTTGGTGGGCCTGAAGTATCCTATGATACGAAAGAATGGCTTGAAAAAATCCCAGAGATTGATTTTATTATCGTAGGAGAAGGGGAAGAAACGTTTAAGCAGTTTTTGCGGGAAGCACATGGAAACCAAGAATGGGAAAACGTGAGCGGTTTAGCTTTTCGAAAAGACGGAGCAGTCATTATAAATCCGCAGAGGAACAAAATTGATCTGCGAATGATGCCGTCGCCTTTTCGATTTGATGAAGATGTGCCACATCTTAGCAAACGGATTGTTTATATTGAAACGAGCCGCGGCTGCCCCTTCAACTGCCAATTTTGCTTATCTTCCATTGAGGTTGGGGTTCGTTATTTTGATCGGGAGAAAATCAAGGAAGATATTCGCTATTTAATGAAAAACGGTGCGAAAACAATTAAATTTGTCGACCGAACGTTTAACATCAGCCGGAAATATGCGATGGACATGTTTCAATTTTTAATTGATGAACATGTTCCGGGCGTCGTGTTCCAGTTCGAAATAACTGGCGACATTATGCGCCCGGAAGTGATTCAATTTTTAAATGACAACGCACCGAAAGGACTTTTCCGATTTGAGATCGGCGTTCAATCAACAAACGATTTCACAAACGAATTAGTGAAACGTAAGCAAAACTTCGCAAAACTGTCCAGAACGGTGACGATGATCAAACAAGGCGGAAAAATAGATCAGCACCTTGATTTAATTGCCGGACTTCCTGAAGAAGACTACAACTCTTTTCGAAAAACTTTTAACGATGTGTTTGCATTAAGACCTGAAGAACTGCAGCTTGGTTTTTTAAAAATGCTCAGAGGGACTGGTCTTCGAATTGGAGCTAAACATTTTGGCTACGTGTATATGGATGAACCGCCATACGAAATTTTAAGCAACAACGTTCTCTCTTTTGAAGATATTCTCAAAATTAAACAGGTGGAAGATGTTCTTGAGAAATTTTGGAACGACCATCGAATGGACGCGACAGTAGAATATTTAGTAGAAGAAGTGTTTGAGACGCCTTTTGATTTCTTTCAAGAATTTGGCGCCTACTGGGATGAACGCGGATGGGCAAGAATTGGTCATCAGCTCGAAGATTTGTTTCGAAGATTATTTTCGTTTATTCAAGAACGCAAACGAGAACATTTGCCAATTGTTGAAGGGTTTCTGAAATACGATTATTTGCGCAATCAGAAGCAAAAGCCGCGAAAGCCATGGTGGGATGAAAAGCTTAAAAAACAGGAGCAATCAGCAATCTATCAATTTGTCCTGTCCAACCCTGAAATGCTTGGAAAAACCTTTTTAAATCTGTCTCTTTCGGAAAAAGATTTATATAAGCATACGGTTTTAGAAATTCTTCCATTTAATCCTGAGCTGTATTTGCAAAAAAAGATATTAGTAAAAGAGCCGGCAATTTTGTTAGTTTATTACAACTATAGCGATCACCAGCCGCATATGTTTTCTTTTCCGTATACTGCGCTGAAAAAGGTGAGGGAAGCTTAACATCCCTCACCTTTTGTTTTTGTTTTTCTTTTGTTTTCTTCTAAAATATCGTAAATTTTCGCAGCATTAAAATCTCCCAGTTCATTGCCAAATTCCAAATCTTGTTTCACATCTTTTTTGTTCTTTACGTTTTTATTATGTTCCATGTGCTTTCCCCTTTTTTGAATTTCGGTTAGCCCCTTTCATCGGGTCTTCATCTGTATAGGATGCTGAAAATTCTTTTTCAGGAAGGCTTTCTGTCGGTGTTTTGCTCGTTTTTTCTGCTTGATTATATGCTTGTTTCCTCTTCAATCTGCATCCTCCTTTCTTTTTTATCTTTTTCAGAAACAAACCATTTATTCAGCTGTTTCTATAAAAGATGGAAAAAGGGATGTGCTTCCATATGGATGCCCGATCGTCAATGCTTAAGTTTTTTCTTGCTCCGCAAGGGTATTTTGTGCTTCTTTTATAACGGGTTAAGCGGCAATTTTGATGCTTTATACTTCAAGCTATTCGGCAATTTTGGACCGTTTTCTGTTTTGCAGCTAAAAAAAGTGATGATTTAGCACTTTGTTTGCATAAAAAAAGAACCGCTCTTATTTGGCGTAATTTCGTAAAACTGCCAAACAATGAAAGAAGCGATTCATGACAACACTGAAATTCGTTTATTCTATTCATCTTCGCAATGGATGGTTGACCTTTTTTACTTTCTAGCTTTGAAAATATTTTTTACTTTTGAAACCACGTAATGGCTTCCTCCGCGATCTTCAACACGTTCAATCATCATCGTTATTAAAAGATCTTTTTTATCCGCATCAACAGCAACAAACCAACCGTTTTCCTGACCTTTTTCTCCTTTTGCCGCTTTCAACTCTGCCGTTCCTGTTTTTCCAGCCAGCTTCAATCCTGGAGTTCGAGGTTTATATGCCGTTCCGTTCGGATCCTCCACCACTTGAATCAAATCTTGAAAAATCAAATTCGCATGTTCCTTTGAAACAACATGGCTTTTCCAATTGGATGGTGTCTTCTCTTCTTCTTTTATTAATACGGGCTTAATCATGTTTCCGCCATTAATAAATACTGTAAAGGTGTATGCTAAATGCAGAGGAGTGATTTGAATTTGTCCCTGTCCATATCCAGAATCGGCTAAAAGCACTTCATTATCCATACCGTTATTTGCAATTTTCGATGTTTCAACAGGAAACGGAAAATCAATTTTTTCATGAAATGCAAAGGACTCTAGTCCTTTTATAAATTTTTCGGCTCCAATATTTAAAGCAGCCTGGGCGAAGTAAATATTATCTGAATAGGCAAGAGCAGCGCGCAAATCAACTTGTGTTGCAGGGGATGGAACCCGCTTAATATAATAATTGCCCCAGCTCCCGTCTTTTTGCCAAGTATCTTTTGGAATGGAAATCTTTTTATTCGGATCAATCGTTCCGGTATTGAGCCCAATCGCTGCTGTGAGCGGCTTTAAAACAGAACCAGGTGTATACAAATTTTTGAACTTAGCCATAAACGGTTTATTCGGATCATCTTTTTTCTTCTTGTATTCCGTCAGAAAATCGTTCGGATCATAGGACGGCGCACTGACCATAGCCAGAGTTTCTCCGGTTTTTGGATTGATTGCGACACTTGCACCGGAATCAGTTGATAATTCTTTGTAAATATTTTGCTGAAGATCAGCATCAATTGTAAGGTAAATATCGTTTCCGTTCTCAGCTTCTTTTTTGGCGATCACTTCATCTGTTCCTTTTACTTTGATGATCCAGCCTGTCGTTCCGTGCAGCTCATCTTCAAAAACTTGCTCCAATCCAGCTGCGCCAATTTGCTCAGAAGAGCTGTACCCTTTTTCCTCATATTTCTCAAGCTCTTCTTTATACATTGACCGCAAATAGCCAGTCAAGTGGGCAGCGCTCTCGCCAAAAGGATACATTCTTCCCGTTACATTTTTTTTCTTAACGGAAGGAATGGCTAAAAGTTTGTTGACAAGCTCTGTATCAGCCGGATTTACGATTTTCAGCGGGACGAATGAGTCCTCCTTCACCCAGCCTTGGGATAATTTTCTCTCAATTTCCTCCTTGGAAACTTCAAGAAGCTTCGCTGTTTGTTCCAAAATGGTTTCTTTTTGCTCCTTCATTTCTCCCGGTACTACACCGATTTCAAACAACAGGCCATTGATGGCAAGTCCTTTTCCATTTCGGTCAAAAATCTCCCCTCTTTCCGGCGCGATCGGCTGGATGGAAATTTCTTCTCCCTCATCAAGCTGAGGAAAAATAAAGGAAGGATTCCATTCAATTCGCCAATCGTTTCCATTATCGGTTTCTTCTTTTTTTAAAACGGCTTTGTTTTCAAAGCTTATTTTCCCCGCTAATGTTTCCATTGAAACAGCAAATGGGAATGTAATATTTCCGTTTTTATCAGGCTTTATTTCTTCTTTCGGTTTCTTAAAGTCGATTTTCAGCTGTTTCACACCTGAATCTTGATAAATTTTTTCATAGCGGGAAACAAATTCGTCTTTTTTGATATTTTTTTTCACATTGGCAGTCAATTGGTCATACATTTCCGAAAAATTTTGGTCTCTCCAATTGGCAACAAAGTTTGCAAAACGATCCTCCGGCTCTGGATCTTTAGAACATCCCGAAAAAAGCACCAGCACGACAAAAACACTAAAAAAAAGCTTTCGAATCCGCACAAAAATTCCCCCTCTCCCCTATGATTTTATGACATTCCTTTTTTATCCAATAATTACCCGCTCTTTTGGATAATGATAATTGGCTTCCTTCCTCTGTTTTCCAATTAAAAAAATAAACGATAAAATGCCGATCCGACCAATAAACATCATGATCATGATTATGATTTTTCCGATCGGACTAAGTTCAGATGTAATGCCAAGCGAAAGCCCTGTTGTTCCAAAGGCTGAACAAACTTCAAAGATAATTTCCATTAACGTAAACCGTTCTGTTGCAGATAATATGACAATCGAAGTTAAGCACAAAATAACAGAAACTGTCATAACGGCAATTGATTTTTTTATATCATCTGGGTGTATTTCCCGTTTAAATACTTTCACCGTGCTGGAGCCTTTCGCAAAATGAAAGGCAACTAGCAAAATGACTGCAACGGTAGTCGTTCGAACACCGCCACCCACAGAGCTTGGCGAAGCACCTATAAACATAAATATGGACATAATCAGCAAAGTCGTCTCGCTGAACATGCTGACATCCATTGTATAAAGCCCTGTGCTCCTTGTGGTAGCTGATTGAAACAGAGCATAGAAGAAAGATTCGAGAAAACTTTTATCAGATAAATAATTGCCTGATTCTATTAGATAGATCAGGATTGTTCCAATAACGACCAATGCGAAAAATGTCACAGTTGTCAATTTTGTGTACAAAGAAAACCGGTATGTCCTTTTTGTTCCAATTGTCAAAATAAAGTTTTTTGTCTCAATCAAAACTGGAAATCCGATAGCTCCCAGCGTCATTAAAATAATATGAACCATTTGGACAAAATAATCATGTGCAAAAGGTACGAGCGACGAACCGCTTATATCAAAGCCGGCATTCGTTGTGGCGCTGATGGCAGAAAACATGCCATGCAAATAAGCTTCCTTCCATTCCGGAAAATATTTTAAATAATATGTGCCTAATATGATGGTGCCGATCAGTTCAATAATCAAAATCATCAACATAATTTGCCTCATTAAATTTACAATGCCGGACAAATTCAATTGATTTTGATCAACCATAATCAACTGACGTTCCCTTAAGCCTATTTTTTTGCCTAAAACGAACCAAAACAATGTGCCCAACGTCATGATGCCGATGCCGCCAATTTGGAGAACAATCATTAAAATAAAAATCCCCGGAACGGTAAACGTATCAATGATTGAAACAGTTGTCAGCCCTGTTACACTTACTGCACTAACAGCAGTAAACAATGCATCCAAAAACGTCCATTCGGCATCCGGTTTGTGAACAAACGGCAAACTGAGCAAAATGACCGCAACTGTGATAGCTAAAAAATAAAAAATAGCAAGCATCTGAGCTGGTGATAGTGAAACTAATCGATTACGAATATTTACTAGCATCCTTGTTCAATCCTTTTTTTTACTGCTCATACTATCATAAAGAAAGTACAAGTTTTTTTAAAGAGGTTTTTCCAATTTTGATCATCGAAACTGAAAAATTTGTTATTGTGTCAATTTCTACAAATTCATACTCAAGAAAAATTTATCTGAACTTATTAATTCCATATAAAATGCTTGTCTTTTTATATCTTTTTATTAAAAATAAGGGTAGGCTGTTTAATAAAGGGGGATGTTATGGGAAAAATTCAATTGCGTCGTTCCGTTATGGTTCAATTATTACTATCTTTAAAAGGAATACACGAATTATCCCCTGAAGAAGTGATGAAACAACAATTGCCCTCTGATCAAACAAACCAAATACCTGGCTTCATCAAAAAATTGAGCAAACAAAGAGACAAAGGGGAGCTTGGACTGTCAACGAATGAAATCGTCATCTTAGGAAATTTTTGCGAACTAACTTCCTTGAAATCAACTTCCGTTCAAAATTGGGTCAAGCGTGATATAAAAGAAATCATCGGTCCTCCTGAACTTGGAAAAAAATATTCGGTCGAACAAGCTGCTTTATTGTTAATTGTAAAAGATTTAAAAACCATATTCGACTTTGAAACTGTCCGTTCCTTATTGATGAAAGTTTTTAATACGATTTCCGACCGGAATGATGATTTAATCAGTCCGTTAATGTTTTATAAATTATATACAGATGTGTTGGAACAAGTAAAAAATGTCGAGATCGACAACAACCGGCAGTTTGAAAAAAAACTTTTCGTACAAACAAAAAGGCTTCTTCAAAAGCAAACTTCTTTATCGGAAGCTCAAATCGACAGCATATGCCATGTGACGGTTGCTGCGGTATTGGCTGTTTTAACGTATCATTTTCAAACAAGGGCAAAAGCGTTCATTGATAAAGAAAGCGAATCGACAAAAAATGGATAATAACTAACTTTTAGATCGGGAATTGCGGTTGTGCAATTCCCGAACATTATTTTCGGGCTTGACTACTTTTAGCCGAACCTTTTATGTAAAATTCGAGAGCCCTCATGTCTTCAAGCAATTCCTTTTTCATTCGTTCAAAAGCTGTATAACGCTCGTATGTAAAATCCATTTTTTCTTCCATCATCTTGACCATTTCATGAAAATGGTTTGAAATTCTTTGTAAGCTATTTTCCATCATGTTAAGATAAACATCATTTTTTTGATGATTCAAATAAGTCCCCTCCTTATAGCAGCCAATACCTATATAATAACAAAGAAACGGCAAAGGGCAACATTTTTAAGGGAGCGTGAAATCACATAGAAAAGCTAAGAAATGCGGCGAGAAAGACAAGAAAAGAGGGATTTCTAATTTTACAATTGCTGTTGTCGTAGCACAAGATAGAAATGGCAATATGATTGCTCGAAAAACAGGAACAGGGCGTGTTAAAGCCGAAGAAATTGAACTGTGATAGGTGAGTTTATTCACCCTTCCGCTTTGCTATGCACTGATACAGCAACGAATTATAAGAAGCTTGCCAAATTGAAGGGGGTGTTGGTCAATGAACGCCAAAAGCAACGTGTTAAGGAAGGAATTTATCTTATTCAACACGTTAACAATTTCCACAATCGCTTGAAAGGTTGGGTGGAAAGGTTCTAAAGGGTTGGAACTCGTTATTTGGATCACTGCCTTTATTAGTTCCGTTGATTAATAAAGAAAGGATTTAACATTTGATAAACGTGTTATTTCAGCTTGTCAAAAATCAAATTATACAACTAAGAAGTGCATAATAAAAGACCTCAAAGCACTCTCCTTACTTTAAGAATATTGATGCGGCTATAAAACCTATTATGATCGCAAGAATAAGTATTCCAGTACCCTTCCAACCTAAACTACCTACTAAATCAGCAAGGTTTCCAGTTTCAGCTCTATTAAACGCATCGTTTATATTTCCAGTTGGGTTTCGTATTAATTCTTCTCGTCTTAGTCTTTCTCTTCTTCTTCCAGGTGTTTCTTTGTCTTCGCTCATTATCACACCCCCATTTTTGTAATACTAACATATGTTCTTCATACTCTTTACATAAATCTTACCTTAAGGTTTATAAGATGATTTTAACACATTATGGTAATTTAACAAATTTTCATATAAAAAAATCTTTTAGAGAACAGCCATTACTAAAAATAAACAATTGAAATGATCAAAACTAAAGGCGCTCCGGACCATGTAAAAATGATAAAAACATACTAACATTAGTAGTACAGACCTAGGCCAAGGTTTGTGCTACTATT
>ERZ1673775.62-NODE-62-length-7253-cov-23.067797_pt1 | contig 7253 bp, 9 predicted proteins | sample MGYA00580139_ERZ1673775 | MGnify/ENA primary metagenome ERZ1673775 (study PRJEB41219, sample SAMN04549615) | soil metagenome | isolation source: soil | place: USA: Texas, Brazoria NWR | collected 2008-10-24 | study: EMG produced TPA metagenomics assembly of...
GATGGTAGTGAGGGTTTGTCCCTTGTGAGAGTAGGACGCTGCCAGGCTGCCTTTAAATTCTTTTTGAAAGCTGGGCTTATTGTAGAGAACCATACAAGAGTACATTCTTTTGAAGTCATTTTGATATACTGATTGAGCTGTATGTGAACCAAAATATGGTTTATTAAAATATTCCGCAGTAGCTCAGTGGTAGAGCATTCGGCTGTTAACCGAACGGTCGCAGGTTCGAATCCTGCCTGCGGAGCCATGCTTCCATAGCTCAGTTGGTAGAGCACTTCCATGGTAAGGAAGAGGTCACCGGTTCGAGCCCGGTTGGAAGCTTTGATGAAAAACGTTGAAATAACAAGGTTTTCTCGATGTGCGAGGGAGCCTTTTTTTGTTTTTATATCATTCTTCAACAACATTTTGACGGCAATAAGATCTTTTATATTATTTTTAAAAAAATATAAAAGACCTCGATAAAATTTATGTCGGCCAAAAGGATGATGTATAAAATTTTGTGTAAAGCATAAGGTAGGGTATTTTCTGATTTGGCCAAATATTCCAGAGAACCCTACCTATGTCTAAAAGAATACCGAATGGTGACTGGGCTAATCAACAGGAAAGTGCCATTCGTCAGTTTGTGAATGAAAAATTAGAGCTGATTAATGTGGGAAGAAATGAAACATTTCCTCGAGATTGAACAAGCTGGAACATCGAATATGAGAAACGGCTACTATTAACGAAATCCAGATACACAATAAGGTCGGATCACCGGAACGGAGAATTTCAAACGCATTTGTTCCCCCTTACCAACGCCATACCGGCTGGCTCGAGGAAGCGATCATCAAGATGTATCAAAATGACATGAGTACACGTGAAATTGGCAAGTTTATCGAACGAATTTTAGGAAATGCCAATCGTTTTGACTTGAGTTCCAAAGAATTCGGTGACATCTGCCGTTTAGCCATTGAACTGTCTTTTCAAGTGCTTCAAGTAGCACGTATGAATTCAACCCTTTTTCGGAATGACTGATTAAGTGAAATCTAGAGTTTATTTACTTCCACAAGTGTTTTATTATCAAATTCGTACACTTTATCACATAGTATGTGAATATCCTCACTGATATGACTCGCCAATAAGATGGTTGTCCCCTGTTTTTTCAATGACAACAGCAATTCTCTTATCTGTTTGACTCCTGTTTTATCCAGACCGTTCATTGGTTCATCTAGTATGAGTATTTTCGGCTTCTCCATAATTGCTTGTGCGATACCCAATCTTTGTTTCATACCTAAAGAATATTTTTTCACACTTTTCTTGCTGTTCGGATCTAGACCGACACTTTGAATTGCTTCTATAATCTCCTTATCACTAATCTTATTGCGTATAGAAGCTAAGTATTTTAAATTTTTAAATCCGGAGTAATCGGACAAGAATCCTGGTGTCTCGATAACAGCACCAACTTCAGTGGGAAAGTCAATATCCTTCCCTAAAATATTTCCAAAAATTTTTATTTCTCCTTGGTCTGGGAGTAAAATGCCGCAAAGTATCTTAAAGAAAACTGATTTACCACTCCCATTATGCCCGACAAACCCGTAAATCTTTGCTTCTTCAATATCAAGATTTATATTATTAAATACTTTCTCCTTTTTAAATGTTTTGCTCAAGTTCCTTACCTGCAATACAACTGCCATAGTTTATCACCTTTCCTTGAAAATTCAGCAATCTAACGTCGCGTCATAACGCGATACGACAAATAAATGAACAGAAGAATCCATAAAACATGAAAAAAGACAAAACCAGCGATTGAATGACTCCCGCTACCTGGAGCCAACACGTCATAGTTTACAAGTCTGCCATGGCTTCCAATCCATAGATTCACATTCCCAAAAATGAAAGGAATGATGTACATTAAAGCAGCAGAGAAGTACCCGTAACCGCTTTTTTGGGTAAGGAGGTTGATATATACTTGCCACAAACTAATACTAAAAGAGCCGATTAGCTGGATAATCCATGAAAGGAATAGAAATAACCATTGTGAATATACATCTTTTGACGACAATTTACCTGCCCAATACTGGACTGTAATATCACCTGACTTATAAATAGAATGCAAAATGAACCAAGACAGACTGTAATAAAAAAATAGGTACACAACATGAATGGCAAATAAGACGGTCAAATGGGACAATGCCCACGCGTTCCTGTTAGATATCCGCAGCAAAGTATACAGTAAATTCTCATGAAAATTGTTTTCCATGTATAAGTCAACAATATACGCTAATACGAAAAAAGGGAGCAATGTATGAATGATCGTTAAAATATCCGCCCCCTCAAACACGGCAAAGTGGAAGATGAATGCATCTATAGTGGATGAGACAAGATCGCCATAATATAGAAGTGTGACCAAATTAGAGATGACGAACACTGCGATCGCCAGAAGCCACTGATGATAAGTAAAGTAGCGCATATTAAACTGAACAAGGGCTTTCCATTCTCTGATCATATTCAAGATCCCCCAAATTCCAGCTTTGATTTTCGCATCCACAAGACGAGAAGCATTAAAACTATTGGAGAAACAGTTGCTGCATTCAACACCATTGCCGATTGGAATCCGTTTTCATTCAGTCTAAGCGTCACGAGATAACCGTTATGGATATACAAAAACGGAACATACGATACAAAAAACCTATAAGCAAATAAATGGTTAATAACAAGAAGCATCACCGTCACCGATACTGCTTTGACGATGCGATAACCATCGGCTGACGCATAAACAAACAAATATAGGATGCTGAGAAACCAAATACTTAAGACATATCGTATAGCTAATAGAATAAAACCAGTAACTGGTTGTATATGCCCAATAAGCTCCCCATGGTAAAGATTGGAGGATCCTGGACTCCAATGGATGCTATAACCGTATAATAAAAGAGAAATTAGAGTAATAATACAAAGATATACGAGCGTGTACAGTGTACTTATTAAAAGTATTAGGAACATTTTGGCAAGTAACCACATCGATTTTTTATTTAAACGCAGCAGAACATAGAGAGTTATCGACCGATCATCGCAAATATCACTTAACACAAACAGGAAGAAAAGCAAAAACAAGAACAATTGATAGTAAGGATGATACAGCATATCGAAGATTAAATCCCACATATTGAGGAAACGGTTGTCAATATGCGCTAATTTGCTATTGGCCAGAAAAGTTGCTAAACAAACGAGCAATACAAACAAAACAGCTTTTCGAGTCAGAACTACGTGCTTCACTTTGTGTTTCATACAGTTTAAAAGAGTGGTCTTAGTGCTCAGGGGATTGGCATTAGTCATCAATTCTCACCCGTCTCGTTCTCCAAATAAAAATTACATAACCTGTAATCAAAATCGTGATCATTGACCCGTATACATAGAATGGCGAAACTTCAGGCCATAAATCATACCAGGTGGATGGAGAAAACTGATATTGATCCAGGATGGCTCCTGCGGTAATCTCCCAAATACCGAAAATCAGAAATGGCCCAACGTATACAATTGCTTTCTTCTTGACGAAGGTGGAAAGGCATAAAGCGATACAGGCGAAACACGCTCCAAGCAAAAAATGCGTTAAAAATTTGATCCAAATATACAATTCAGGCTGTGTGTTGAACAATGTGTAGAATATGCCTTCTTCCTGCAGATGTCGATAGGGGGAATCGGCATCATTATTAAAAAAAATAGAAATTATAGCGTAAAAGATAAACTCTGGGATGAAGATAGCAAGCCCCCCAGTTAAAGTGGCGGCCAAGTATTTGTTCCTAACATAATGGTCAAAAGATTTCCTTGTTTGTATAAAGTAATGAAACTTCTGATTCTTTTCTTCTAAATAGGAAGCGGCATATGGAAACACAACAATTAAAGGAAAAAATATACCTATGTATGAAAAACTGCTCTCCCAAATATTATATTTGTTGTGTATTTCACCTAAAATATCTTGAATCGCTTGATGATTACCTCGTATATCAGGAGCTTCGGGGTCAAAAAATAAAACATCATACAAATACCTGTCATAAGCTGTCAAAAATATTAATACAAGAGCAAACATACAGGAAACTAACATGCGCTTATTCAATAAACCCCTTTTTAATTCCAGTAAGAGCATCATCTTTCACTCGCTTTCTGATTGATAACTATCAAAACTACTTTAAAAGCATATCGCATTTCTACATTGCAGAAATGCGATATGCTACGGAATCGAAATTGAAAGAGTTAAGTTAATACGTATCTGGGTTCCATTTCCCTTTCATCGTAAAGCGGTCAAATTTACCTCCTTTTTCTTTCCAGATTTTCAAACGGTACTTATAACTGGCCTTAGCGCCATTATTTGTTAATTATAATTACCAGCCTTTTTAGTATAAAGATTACTACTCCTTTTCGCACCTTCCGAATTTTCCATTCTTACTCCTGCTGTCCAATTCGAATCTATACTAGTAATCTTAACAACTGGATTCTCTTTATCTGTAAATTTCCATGCATAGTTAGTATAAGCACGTCCAGTTAAAAAGTTTGTTGTCACATCAAAATGAAATTTGTAGTTAGCAGCTGATGCAACAGGCACTAATGCTCCTACAGCTAGAATAGAAGTTAAAGCAATTTTTAGCCATTTTTTTTTCACATGAAACCCTCCTCGTTTTTCCACATTTAAAATTCCTGAATTCCCGCGAGAATCCTTCGAGTAAGGTGCTAGCTACCTGTTTTTACAGTTCACTTTCTCTAAAAATACAGAACGGTGATCACCTAAACTTATGATAGAGTAGAATCCACATTTGAAAAAAGTCCCAAATTTTCTTGCCACCTTTTAAATTAACCCCCATTCCCGAGCCTTTCGGGCTGCTTCTTTGCTTCTTTTTTCCCCCGTCTTTTTCAAAATATTAGTAATGTGCTTTTTTATTGTATTAATTTCTACCATTAATATTTCTGCTATTTGTTTTTGCTTATAACCTTCAGCGATCAGCTTTAATATTTTTTGTTCTGTTTGTGTTAATCTCTCCTTCATATAGTGGATCTCTAGTTGTCTTAAGCGACAAAACTCCTTACGGATAACAGATTCAACATAAGCACTTTTAAGTGACCATTTTTGATACGCTAAGCGTATTACATTTGGAATATGATTATAGGATTTGTCTATGTAACAGATTGCCCCGGCAATAAAAGCTTCAAAAATCAATCGATTGTCAATCTGATCATTTAAAATAATCAGCTGTGCTTTTGTTTTTTCAGTAACAGATTTTATTACTTTGATTTTTTCTGTATCTTTTACTAATCTGATATTCATTAGTACAATATTCACATGTATACGGTTAATAAAATCACTTAAACATTTCAGCTCGCACGTGACTCCTACTATTTCTATGTCGGTCTCATTTTTAACGCTAGAGCAAATTTTTAACAACTCATCTTTGTCTTTCTCAATCAACAGTACACGTATTTTTTTCATAACGCACCTTTTTACACCTCCTTTTGTCTGTTCTTTTTACACATCTCTTCACGCTCGTTGCCTTAAAAAAACATTGGATAATTCGAAATATCGGACATAACTTCTAGTGAAGGACTTTCTACTTATTAAAACGTCAGAGCTCTCAAAATTGTTTCTAATTTTTTATAATTTTAACCTTTTTTGGAACGTTTTCCCTTAAAAGTAAGCGTCAAATTTAGCCAATCTTCTAGACACTGTAAGATAATGAGATAATCTCCTCAAGAATAGATTAAGGAGATTTTTTATAGCAAATCCAGAAATAGCTGAGAGAAAAAGGAATATACACGACCGGAATGCGTCCAATGGGGAGTACAGAAAGAACGATGAGTGTGTTTGCGAAACATTTGAAAATGGGCGGAACTGGGTGGATCAAGGTACCGGTGCGATGATGACGACCGTGGTGGCAGCATTAGATAAATTAGCCATCAAAACGCTTATTGGACAAGTAGAAAGATGGAAAAAATCTCAAGAAGCCCATTCAAACAATACATCGAAAAGATCACGAGATCAATAAACGAAGCCACACGTGACCGTACCATGTACCTAAAAAATAAAGTGAAAACCCTTATCCATTAAACATTGAAGAGATTAAGTAGGACTAGGAATTACTTTGGGGCTATTTTTATCATTTGTATGCATTATTATGGAATCCCTCCTGCAAATGCTTGGCTCAATCTTTATATTGACAATAAACCATTTTTTCTCTATACTAATACTCGTCGATTGCTTAATAAAAAACTTGTGAAGGAAAAATGATTTTATAATTGACAAAAAGTAAATTGTTATATATAATTTAATTTGTCTTTTTGATAATGATGTTATTGGCCCGTTGGTCAAGTGGTTAAGACACCGCCCTTTCACGGCGGTAACACGGGTTCGAATCCCGTACGGGTCACCATGGAGGATTAGCTCAGCTGGGAGAGCACTTGCCTTACAAGCAAGGGGTCGGCGGTTCGATCCCGTCATCCTCCACCATGTACTAAACAAGCTTTTCTTAAGCAGGCTTAATGAGGCTGGCATAACAATTTAAACAAAGGTAAAAACTGAGTGTGATTTAAAGTATTTATTGCGCCGGTGTAGCTCAATTGGTAGAGCAACTGACTTGTAATCAGTAGGTTGGGGGTTCGATTCCTCTCGCCGGCATTTTTAATAATCGGAGGGGTAGCGAAGTGGCTAAACGCGGCGGACTGTAAATCCGCTCCCTTAGGGTTCGGCGGTTCGAATCCGTCCCCCTCCACCATGCCGAAGAATGTTATGAAACATTGAAATCACATTAAACAACAAAATGTTGTATAAAGTGATTTTTTTATTGGTACAATATAATTAGTCAAGAGATGAATGGTGATATTGGGCTATAGCCAAGCGGTAAGGCAACGGACTTTGACTCCGTGATGCGCTGGTTCGAATCCAGCTAGCCCAGCCATTTATTATAAAAAGACAGTTCATGTCTGTTCTTTTTTTTGTAAAAATGTTAGATAGAAAGTAAGATTTAACTAGATTTTACAAAAGGGCGAAGCCTCGTCGAATAAGCAGCGAGTTGTCCCGACGCATCCAGCATCCTCGAAAAATCAGGAAGAGGAAGGGACATCTGACAAATTTTAAAATGGATTAGAAGACTTTACGAGCCATTAGCTCAGTCGGTAGAGCATCTGACTTTTAATCAGAGGGTCGGAGGTTCGAATCCTCCATGGCTCACCATTTGTGCGGAAGTAGTTCAGTGGTAGAACACCACCTTGCCAAGGTGGGGGTCGCGGGT
>ERZ1673775.63-NODE-63-length-5658-cov-19.210423_pt1 | contig 5658 bp, 7 predicted proteins | sample MGYA00580139_ERZ1673775 | MGnify/ENA primary metagenome ERZ1673775 (study PRJEB41219, sample SAMN04549615) | soil metagenome | isolation source: soil | place: USA: Texas, Brazoria NWR | collected 2008-10-24 | study: EMG produced TPA metagenomics assembly of...
AGTGGCTCACTTTTGAAGTGATCGCTCTGGCTCAATTTATTATTGACAAAAACACATTGTCTATATACATAATAAATCTCTTTGCCAACCTCATTGCTTCATATGTATCTTGAGCATTGAGTAAATCCCCTGCAAATCTTCTGAATTGCCTAGATATTAATTTGAATTCTTTCACATCAATGATTTTCTCCATTTAATTCACCCCACAATATGGACAAAACGGCTTTATTGTCTTGGACAACAGCGAGAGTTTTGCCTTTCTATTACAACATAAGAACTCGATTTGTTCCAAGTCGTCATTCTCAAACAATGCCCTAGGTTTTTTGGTTGGTAAAGGCTTGCCTCTTTTGAAAGTCATGTTCTTGTTTCTCCTTGTATTTCTTTCAAAGCCTTTAAACAAATCATTCAACATTTCTATTGCTTCGTTCATAACAAGTGTCTCTGCATGTTCTATTACATCAGCAGTGTAGTAAGTAGGAATAGGACTTGGTATCCCGCAATTCGGGCAAAATAACTCAATAACATCGTCCTCTTGAACTTCGTTGGTATTCAGTTTGAAATCTTCACCACAAAACGAACATTTAAAAGAACTAAAACCCTCAATATCGCCTTGTTTGGAAATTACAAAGTTCTTTCGCATTTTCACACCCCTCCTTTTTTACCTCTATCTTCCATATGTTAATTATAATACAAGAGATAAGTTGGAGCATCTTTATGTAGTTAATTCCCCAAGTTCCTTTTATTATTAATAAACCAATAAGTCGAGTGAGTAGTGAGTACATAACATAGAATCGTCCATTTTGGCATTTAAAGAGGTTCTATCCCCCTTCTCCTCTTTTTAGTACAGAGTTAAATCTGAAGCCATTATGAAGCCTGCTGTGGAGTACCTTGTTTTTGTTGGTGAGTACAAAAACCACTCTCACCCACACAAGCATTCGGTAAATTTCCGATACGATTCAAATAATTGATATGCAAAGAAGCATTAAGTGAGTTAATGTGTAAGTAATATCCTAATGAATTTCGAAAGCAATAACATAAATCAAAATAAGTCCGTTCTTTATCTGATTTGAAGAGGATTAATCAACCAATTCTCGAAACGGGTTATCACTGTAATGAGGATAAAAAACTGTATCCCCTTCACTAAAGTCTATAAACAATTCAATGTTGTTCAATTTCAAAAGGTGACAAAACTTAATAGTATTGACACCATTTTTACAGTCTAGTATTATCAAGGTATCGAAAGGTGTCAAAACATAGTGACATAAATCAAAGGAGAAAATAACATGAAATATGGTTATGCTAGAGTGTCAACAATTGCTCAAGACCTTACTGCACAAATCGAGGAATTAAAGAAAGAAGGATGTGAGGTCATCTTTGAAGAGAAGTTCACAGGAACAAAAACAGATAGACCTCAGTTCAAGAAGTTACTCAGCAAATTGCAAGAGGGCGACACTTTAGTGGTAACAAAGCTAGACCGACTTGCAAGAAATACAAAAGAGGGAATTGAAATTATTGAGGGCTTATTCGAGAAGGGTGTAAAGGTTCATGTACTGAACGTTGGTTTATTAGAAAACACGACAATGGGTAGGTTCTTCTTGCAAACTCTTCTCGCAGTAGCGGAAATGGAAAGAAACCTAATTGTTGAGAGAACACAAGAAGGAAAGGCACTTGCAAAACAGCGAGAAGATTTCCGAGAGGGAAGACCTCGAAAATACTCAAAGGCTCAAATACAGCATGCTCTAGAATTGCTCAAGACACATACATACAAAGAAGTCGAAGCAATGACAGGTATTACAAAGAGAACACTTATCAGAAGAAAGAATGAACTAGCAGCAAAGCAATTATAAGGGCTTCATAAGGGTCTTTTTCTTTATGTTTATGAAATGGGGCGGTATTTATCACATTTTCACTGGGAGCATGGGTGGGATAAACCCATAGTCGGTTCATCCACATACCATGAAAAATTTAAGTATTGTAATAGTCAATGGGAGAAAAATCACAAGTTGTATACGTAATGTATTTAAGATATGTATGCTAAAGATACAAAAATTCATTGAAGAAAGTAGGTTAAGGGATGGATGATATTAAAAGTTTTACACTCGTTGTTTCGACTGGTGGAGTAATTATAACTGCTATTCTAACTCATTTCTTTACTGTAAAAAGAGAGAAATTCTCAAAGGTATTTGAGTATAAGCTTAAAATTCTTAAAGATGTTTATACACCAATTTATAGAATTATTCTAGAAGATGTACATCCCTTTGATGGTTATGAGGGAATCAGCATTAAGCAGTTTGAAAAAATTGAGAAAATCATACAGGAAAATCTGGAACTAGTAGACCCACAACTGGAGTCAATAATTTGGATACTTAAAGAAGAGCTATACGCTCTTTATTCCCATCCTAATATCGACTATGTCACCCTAGATGAGGATAGAAGGTTAGTTGATTATGTTGATTTTCAGTATAACTACATCAGAAAACAATTGGGTTTGCCATATGATTCAGGAAAGATAACCTTTGTTGAGCGTTTAGAAATTTTCAAGCAAAGGTATAAGAGTAAGAAAAACTCTAAAAAAGCAAAAAGTATTATTCGAAAACAGAAAAAAGTAATATGAAAGGTCAAATCGGGAATATACCCACTAACAAATCCCTGTTCGAAGGAATGTATGTAGTAGACACACTTATCGGTGATACCCACATAAGCATCAAACCGACACCACTTTACAGTTTTCTATCACTACTTTATAATTTTTATTGAAGCTTTATCACGAGAAGTGGTTAGTGCTAGTTGAATATAAATTATTACATGATTATAAAACTCAATATTGCCAAGGGTAGACCCTACAAAAGTAACTCGTTCTGCGCTTCAAAACGCAGCATCCGTTGCCGCTATGTTCTTAACAACTGAAGCAGTTGTTGCTGACAAACCAGAAGAAAACAAAGGCAACGGCAACCCAGGCATGCCTGACATGGGCGGAATGATGTAATAATTGCTCAAAAATCTTGGAACACCAGGGTTTCCTGGTGTTCCTTATTTTTTTGACCACATTTTGACCACGAAAAAATCACAAATTTTTATAAAGCTTCTCATAAGTTTCACTGGGCTTTTGGGGAGCTTCTTTATTATTAATGGCGCAACATTATTTTCTTTTTAATAGAATAACGATGTAGAGAAATGATAATTAATAGGGACAATATTTACTGACTAGGTACCGTCAACAATTTTGTGTAATGTAAGATAGATAGGGGATCGCTGAAATGGATTTGGAATAGAGAGGGACTGTTGTCCAAAAAATCAGTTACCCTGACTTTTTGGACAGCCTCTTTTATCGTGATTCCAAAAAGGCGCCCGATAACTGAATAACACGTGAGCTTTCATTAGTGGGTATAGCCTAAAAAGAACCTCTATCTCGTTCCTTTAAATGATTATCAAACGCCTCTTTAAACCTTATCCTTCTTGGGTGAAACAATTTTTCCCTTAACCTGCTTTAACGTCGCTACTATAAGAAAGCTAACAATCACTAATAAGAACCACGAACTTACCTTTCCTAGATGAACGAGGCTCCATGCATCGGTTTGGTTTGGATATTCCCAAGCTCCAAAGAACGTTGCGATATTTTCAGCTATCCATATAAAAAATCCGATGAGCACAAAAGAAAGTACGAGTGGCATACGGTAACGAGTTCCATCAACCTCGAATGCAACCCATGATTGCCAAAAAACGATCATTACAATTCCAGTTAACCACCAACGAACGTCAATCCAATAATGGTGGGTGAAAAAATTTAAATAAATCGAAGCTGCAAGAGGTACAACTACCAAAAATGGTGGCCAATTAACCAGTTCAACCTTAAGCCTCCTCCACGCCTGGCAAAGATAACTCGCTACACTTGCGTACATGAATCCACTATACAAAGGCACTCCAAAAATTTTGAAATATCCTTCCTCTGGATAAGACCAGGAGCCCATATGTACCTTGAAAAGTTCAAGAGCAAGTCCAATAAGATGGAACAATGTGATAACCTTTAGTTCATCCCGTGTTTCAAGCCCAGAACGCACCATCCACCACTGCATCAGAAGGCAGATGATGAGCAGCCAGTCATACCGTGGCAGGAAGGGAAGGGGCATGATTTTTGTGAAAGCCAAAGAGACAAAAATAACGACAGGAAACAAACATGATAGAGCCTGCTCCCAACCAAAACGAACGAGTTGTTTTAGGGCTCTCATGATCTGTGCCTCCAAAGGTTTTTTCTGAATATATGTAAGCCCTGCTTAGTATAGTAGCTAAATAGATTTAGGGTTATGTACATAGGTTCACCACCGAATAATTTCTTTTATTTTAAAAGGCTGTTTAAAGAAGATTTATATCATCTAATTCCTTTTTATTCCAAAACATTATGAATGGTTAAACTCATGAGTAACTCCCCTTATAAATTTGATTCATTTGATACTGGATATTATTACAGCAATGATAGAAACTCAGAATATCATGGTGGAATAGGAGATTGCCAACGAAAAAATGAAATGTTAACCCTCCTACTCCCACCATTTTTGAAAGAATTAGTACTTATAAAAAATGTCAACAATAACAACCTGTAAAATATCACGCTTTATTATCCTTGGGTGTCTTCGTCACTTCTGTATTCTAAAATATCTCCAGGCTGACATTCTAAAGCCTTACAAATCGCATCTAAAGTTGATAATCGAATCGCTTTTGCCTTTCCATTTTTCAATATAGAAAGGTTAGCCATCGTTATTCCAACCCTCTCCGAAAGCTCTGTAACGCTCATTTTCCTTTTAGCCAGCATTACATCAATATTGATTATAATTGCCAAGTTATTCACCTCAGATCGTTAAATCATTTTCTGATTTTATATCAATGGCAGCTTTTAAAAGCTTTTGAAGAAGAGCTGCAAAGACTGCAATAATCGTTGAAGCAAAAATAACGCCCAATCCGATTAGCATGATACCTGGGGCGTCTTCTAACTTCGCAGCGATATAGAAGAATGGCAAACCTGGCACATACAATAAACTGATTGTGATTGCACAGTATTTTATATTCTTTAAAGCCTTTACAGATAATTCCGAGAAAGCTTTGTTCTTGTCAATATAACTTAAAAGTTTAAAAGCTTGATACAGAGCAAAGAAAAATGGTACCGCCGATACATACATAACTATTAATAAGCTATATAGTACATAAGCGAACTCCGAATCACTTTCTGCTGCTTCTTTAGCTAACATAGGCAACCCAAATATACATAAAGCAAGAACTGGAGTTCCGATAATAAAAACAGCTATTTTTAAAAACAATGTTGATCCTTGTTTCATAAAAACAACCTCACTTATTTATTGTTAATTTGATTTTAATACGCATTTTATCGTTTTACAATAAATTATTATTTAATTTTATTATATTTTTATTGTTTTATAGAAATATCCTTTTAATTTTAGACAAAAATAAAAAGCATTCCTCATTTCAAAGAAATACTCTATAACTTAAACTATTCAATTTACAACTTGTTCAACTAACCTGTAACGTTAATTTAAATACATGAAGCTGCACGGGATAGTTTAGTTATCGGAATTAAGTAAATTTATAAAAACTCACTAGCGTTGCATTAATTTAATTCGAAAATTCCGAATTGAAAAAAGTCCATAA
>ERZ1673775.64-NODE-65-length-4601-cov-12.746590_pt1 | contig 4601 bp, 4 predicted proteins | sample MGYA00580139_ERZ1673775 | MGnify/ENA primary metagenome ERZ1673775 (study PRJEB41219, sample SAMN04549615) | soil metagenome | isolation source: soil | place: USA: Texas, Brazoria NWR | collected 2008-10-24 | study: EMG produced TPA metagenomics assembly of...
AGTGGCTCACTTTTGAAGTGATCGCTCTGGCTCAATTTATTATTGACAAAAACACGACCTTTTAAATCGCTTCATTAACTGCATAAGCAGACTTATTTTGCAAATAAAAAAGAACCGAGACAACGACCAACGGCACGTCTCCCGATTCTTATTGTATACATACTTTTCGCCCCTGCTTTTCCTATGTTTCGATACCAACTATTTACAACAGGCACGAATTCTTTGACAGAGAGAAAAACTTGATTACATAGACAAAGTTATAATTACAGCATCTCCTAAATTCTAAAAACTTTGTAGTTGATTTAGAAATTTTCAAACTATATTCCAAATATTAGTTCATTTCTTTTGTAATCATCGTTAATTGATCTGCAGAGAGGGATACTTCTTCAAACGCTTTTCCTAATTCATTTACCACATTTACAAACGATATCAATTCCGTCTCGATTTTATTGTTTTGATCCATTGTTTTAGCCATTGTGTCCAAAATTTGCTCAAAGTGTTTCTCTGTTTCTTGCATGTTTTGATGGCCGTTATTCACTTCTGTTTTTATTTTTTCAAGCGACTTTGTAAGATCCTCTACTTGTTTTTGGGTATTTTGAATGAGAGAAGATACTTTTGAAACTGAATTCTTAGTTTGTTCGGCCAATTTACGGACTTCTTCAGCTACAACAGCAAAACCGCGGCCAGATTCACCTGCTCTTGCAGCTTCTATGGCAGCATTAAGCGATAATAAGTTGGTTTTGTCAGCAATTCCAGTAACAATACCGACTATTTCTTGCATTTGTTTTGATATTTCTAATAATACATGGACATCATTTGATATATCATCAACAGCACTATAAATGTTCGACATGATTAATGCCTGTTTATGCATATGTTCTTTTCCTTTTTCCGCACGTTCTTGTGCGGTTAGAGATAGACTAGTTCCGTTTTTCGCAAGAGAAACGATTTCGTTTGATTGCGCGATTAATTGTTGGAAAGAAGCAGTTGTTTGCTCCGAGATTGCAGCCAGATTTTGCGATGCACTTGCCACATTAGCACGGGCTGATCTTTTTTGTTGCTCAGCTGCTTCCTTTACTCTTTCTGATTCAGCATCATATGCTTCTAATACCAACTGTTGTTCTAAGTTTAAAATTTTAGAGACCGCTCTTATGGCAAGAAAGCAATCTTCCTTATTCATCATATTTTGTTGGATAATATCCATAAGTGCTAAAAATAGATCCTGAAATGCACACATATACCATTTCGTTTGAAGACCTATCCTTACATGCATATGTGCAATTTTAATTCTTTTGTCGGTGAAAGCTGCATCTATTCTTCCGTTAAACATTTCAACAATATGTTGTCTAAGCGTCTTTTTTAATTTTTCTATCGAACTGTTATCATTAATAATTTTTAAAAGCGATGGTTCTTTTTCCAAGTTCTTATAAAATCTATCAGCAATTAAATCAATTTTTTCTATTACGAATGGCTGTATAGCATTAATAATCTGTAAATCTTTTTCTGTTAGGTCGATCATTAAGATTTGCCTTTCAATTTCACTGCCTTTCGTGATACTTATATTGCCTTTCCCTTGATCAAAATTAAAATACGAATTTTCTTGCTTTGTTCTTTTGAAAATCACCTATATTTCACCCCGTTACAACATGTAGGCATGTGCCAATACGAATAAATCCCGAAAAATACAACAATACATAACATTTTTGAAAATATTTTACATCATCCGTTCCAAAAATGTTGGGATGATTTTGGATAACCAACCCTATTATCTAACTAGCTGTATAAGGCAATTAAATATCATTTAGCTTCTTTATGTACCTATTCACGCTGCGAGTACGGATGGCAGTGAAACGATATTGAGCGGCTAGAGCAGAAATAATAGTTTCCACAATTTTAACCATCGTACCAAATGAGTTTTTTCTTCTGCTTAATTTGTTATAAATTATTCAGTTTCAACCGACATGCTGCACTTGTTCGGCATGGGGTTGACCCTCCTCTTCGATTTCCAACTCTCTTAAAATTTTATCGCGATATTTTCGGTTTTGACGTGTTCCTGAAATAATTTCAGAAAGGCGGCTTAACGGGATTTTATGCTGCTCGCAAAACTCCTTATGGGTCATTTCAAGTTCTGCCAAGCGCCGCTTGATTTTCCACCCTAACGGAGTGATGCGTTGTTTGCGAACCGCCATTTAAATCACTCCTTTCTATGATCATTCTGTTTCCCTATGCCGAATTTTGGTAGAATGAAAGGGAGTCATAACTATATTGAGGATTAGAATTCGTTATGAGATGTTGATTCAAAAATCTATTGCTGATTAACTATGTCCTGGTGCTATCTCCGAAAGATTTTCATGTATAACGAGGACGGAGAAACGCAGCAGGAGCTTTTATCATCCTTAAAGCTTCACATCGACCAGATTGTTCAGGAGATTAAGCCTGCTCATCATGTTGTAAAACCAAACTGTGGATAAATAAAAGAACCAAGTTCCTCAATTCATGCCAGTACTAGCTCTATTTAGAGACTATCTATATTTCGGAGAATTTAATGCAGATGGTATTAAAAAACAGTGAAGCATTTCCATTTGTATATCTTCAACTGATTGATGTAGTTGGGAACAAGTTGTTTTCTCGATGCTTCAAATTGGCAATTTTTAAAGGACAGATGATTCAACAGTTTATGTATGAATTTGAAAGTATTTATACAACAGCTCAAAGGACTATTTTAGATAGCAAAACTCTGCTTGATGCTTCGAATGGGTATAGCCTTTGATTGAGCTCGTCTATTTCTTTCATTGTTATGATCAATAATCAGAAGGCTTTCCGGGCATATAGAACATTTGATATGCTGCATTTTTCAGTCAGCACGCTGTACCTGTTTCATCCAAAGCATCTGCACCGGAACAACAGCTTGCTTATTCCAATCATTGGATCGCGATGCTATTGTTGTACAATGATTCAACTGCTAGTTCAGTTTCAAGGCTGCAAAAGCGGTTGTGATGATTAATATAGAGGATAAACCGCTGCGCACTGATTATTTAAACGGATATATAGTCCATCGGTAACTTTCATGAAATGACCCTATGACGGTTCTTTTGGACCAATGGACTAGGAAACTTACGCAGATTGTCGAGCTTTCACATCTATTTACACTTTATTTTTGTTTGACAAGGTAATCGGTTACCACTTTTGATTACATTATATATTCCTATAAGACGAAAATCAACAAAATATTCCTTTAGGACTAAAAATATTTCTTTTAGGAAGATTATAGAGAGGTTGACAAAAAATGAACGATTTCAAAAAGGAATTGGGCAGTCGGATAAGACGAATTCGTAAAGAAAAAGGTTTGACACTTGAGGAAATGGCAAAAGCTACTGGTATTACGAATAGCGCACTAAGCAAAATTGAAAGAGGAGCAGTTTCAGTTTCTGCTGAGAATCTATCATTAATAAGCAGAGTTTTAGGAGTGAGTAATGATTTCTTGCTATACGGCGAGGCTTATTTGACTAGTGTTCCGATTTCTGAAACTAATGATAAATTTACGTCAAATTCTTGTTTACAAGAAATGACTGACCGTGCTTCAGCTGAAGACGATAAAATTAAAAAATCTCCATTGTTTAAAAGATTTCAGGATTTAACCATAAAATGCTTGAAAGGCGAAAACAGTTCGGTCAGCTTAGATCCTGAAGCACTAATGAATCTATTTAAAGCCTCAGCTGCTCTTTTTGCCGATCCATCTATAAAAGTTAGTGAAAACGAAATGATCGATCAACAAAATGACAAAAACGAACTTTCTCCAGAAGAGCAGGAACTAATCGAAATCCTCCGTCAATTGGATGACGGCGACAAATTTGAAATTATGACTATTGCCAGAATGAAAAGAGACATCACTAAAAGGTATGGCAAACGAAAAAAGGGGATGTCATCTACATCGATTTCCGAGGGGGCTGCCGCATCTGAAAAACGTTATGATAAGTTTGCTTAATTTTATATTCCAAAATGGTAAGTATGTTACCATTTTTAAAAATTGAGCAGGTCTCGTATTTTCCCTTAACAGGTAGACAGTCAAATGTAATGATTTTATGCTCCTAACCGTCTACATGGGAGGGTATTTTTTAAAGCAAAGAAAGGATAAACGTTTCAATTTTTATCAAAGCATTTATTTTATAATGAAGGTTTGGATTTATTTAGGCGTTTTGTAACTGAAAGACAATATTATACTAAAACCGACAATTTAAATATGTAAGTGAATTTCGAAACGGATTGACCTTATTCTAAGCGGAAATTGTTGTCAATACGAACCTTTCACGAAAGTGTAATCGAGTACACTAAAACCATTCAACTAAAGAAGAACTATTAAGGGCATCCTGGCTGGTGTACTATTCGTTTTGGCTGGTATTTTCATTACGACACGAGAGAGACATGGGGCTGTCCAGAAAATCAAATCCCATTAAAAACAAAAATCATAAACATCGATATATCAACGTTTCTAAAACATTAAAGGGGGCGTCAATAAGCCGTAAAAACGACTTATTAGACACCCCCATCTTACCTCTAGTCAAGTATTTTTTATTAAATAATTTGGTTAATATAGATTTTAT
>ERZ1673775.71-NODE-72-length-2084-cov-15.884672_pt1 | contig 2084 bp, 4 predicted proteins | sample MGYA00580139_ERZ1673775 | MGnify/ENA primary metagenome ERZ1673775 (study PRJEB41219, sample SAMN04549615) | soil metagenome | isolation source: soil | place: USA: Texas, Brazoria NWR | collected 2008-10-24 | study: EMG produced TPA metagenomics assembly of...
AGCTTGAATCTTGTATTCTTGATCAAATGTTCTCTTTTTCATGATTGGACACCTCGAACCTATTGTAATCAAGTTTATTATAATCTCCCTGTTCTCCGTGTCCAATTTTTAGACTAACATCAAAGAGATTAATTAAGGATAACTTGTATGAGGGTACATTACCTAATGGTATAAGAATACAAATGAGATTAGATTCCGAGGGTAAAGTTAAGACGGCATATCCGATGTATTAGGGGGGGTATTATGAAATATGAAATTAGTTTTAAGAAGAATGATAAAGGATTGGAAGTAAACGTTCCGAGTTGTATTTCATCTGTAGCAATTCTTCTTATGGGGGATATTCAAAGCAATGGTGACCCATGGATAAATTTAATACACAAGGTTTTAAAAGGTGAATCTAGCTATGAGGAGTGTACGGGTAATAACTGTACGTTAGAAATTAAAAAGGACATCACCAAAATAATAGATAATTACAGTGAGGACGAAGAAGAATGCATAATTGAAACGATTGAACTAAAAAAAATTATAGAATTGTGGGCAAGAAAAATAAACAATATTTGAATAAAATAGTTATGCACCTTGATTGGCTATATGCCTTTCAAGGTTCTTTTTATTATTAATGGTTTCGCTCTTAAAATAACTGAACATTAATTTCAGAGTTTATGATGGTTATACCTACATGGAGTTTGGCTGATATGCATGCTAAAGAGACGGATACCATTAATACCCTTAGATTGGATAAGAGAATCATTTACTGATGGTATTTATAGAACTGTAATTACAGAAGAAAATATTACGTTATATAGAACTTTTGGTGGTGGTGCAAAGGTTAATGGTTCATTTGTAACTACTAGCCCAACTGGAAATAGAATAAATGCTAAAATTAATACCGCTTTAGTATCGGATTGGAAAAATTCTAGACAATATGAAGCTGTTATAGAAGTACCGAAAGATCAAGTTTTAAATATTGGTAGGGGTGAAAAGCAATATATAAAAACAGGAGCATCATTAAAAGGTGATGGGGATCAAATACTACTACCACAAGGATGGCCATCAGAATGGATAAAGGAAATAAGAGAGGTTCCAAGTAGATAGGAGGAGGGTATAATGGATAATAAAAAGCAGTTAATCCAACAAATAAAAATTGTGTTAAATAATCTTGAACAAGATTATTGTAATGAAATAAAAAGTGGTGTTCTTCAACTTATATATAAAAGATATAAGAGTGCATTGGAAATATTAGAGAAAGATAAAGATATTAAAGCAATAAATATTATTGGCAGCATACGGGCTTATTTGGATAGTTATAGTGACTATGAAAATCCGTTATTAGAAGAATTGCATAAATCTGAAAAATTATATAAAGAATTATTAAAAAAGTAGATGTTAACAAGAGTAAGTTTCAAAACTTTAAACCTTGATTGGCAACCGGTATTTCAAGGTTTTTCTTTATTATTTGGGTTAAAAATAATTTGATCAAAGAGCTCATAAAGAAAAGCTTAAAAGAGGCTGTCCAAAAATGAACTGCCCCCTGTCAAATAGACAGTAGAAATAATAAAAATATACTATACCTAAGCGGCTTTAGCTCTATATTCCATGGGGCTAAGGCCGTTTAATCTTTTTTGATACCTTTCATAATTATAAAAGCGGATGTACTCATCCATCGCAAGAGCTAATTCTTCAAATGTCTGATACTTATGTAAATAACACTTCTCGCATTTAAAGCGTTCCCCAAAAAGATTCCATTGGCCCATTATCAATACATCTGCCTACTCTTGACATACTTTGTGTCATCCCTGCTTGGTCTATCCTACGTTTAAAACCATGAGAGGTATATTGGAACCCACGGTCACTATGAATAAGTGGATGCTCTCCATTTAAAAGTGCGGTGGCTTGATCCAACGTTTTGAATACAAGATGATGATTGGAATGTCCTAAAACATAGCTCACAATCGATCCATCATATAGCACTTAAATAGGCTTTCTTTGATGAACCATATTTTACTGCGACATCTTTTTTTCTTACTCTTTTGTCTTTAAGCGCTTCTTCTCCACCATTTTCATACTTCTTCACCCATTGATAT
>ERZ1673775.80-NODE-81-length-1343-cov-41.416149_pt1 | contig 1343 bp, 1 predicted proteins | sample MGYA00580139_ERZ1673775 | MGnify/ENA primary metagenome ERZ1673775 (study PRJEB41219, sample SAMN04549615) | soil metagenome | isolation source: soil | place: USA: Texas, Brazoria NWR | collected 2008-10-24 | study: EMG produced TPA metagenomics assembly of...
GGCTCTCTTTAATTAACCGTGCTTGACATTGAAAAAAGCAGAATCTTCCTCTATTGTTTAAAGTAACCACACCCAAAACAATAGAAGGAGAGATTCTGCTTGTATAAACAGTTTACTACAGATTTAGTGCATTTACCAAGTTTTGAATTAGGAGAGATCTATAAAATGAATGGAGTTTGGGAGATTCAATTAATTCCTAGACAACAATCTTTTATTTGTCCTTTATGCTTTCAAAAAAGTGTCAATCATGCTCGTCCAAAAGAGAGAGTTCTAAAACATTTGTTTATTCCGACCCATGGTCTTATCTATGTTCGGGTACCTGTTTACCGTCAACGCTGTGATGATTGTGGGATTTCATGGAGTGTGGAGTGGCCTGGAATTCCACAAAGAGGAAAAGTGACAAATCGTTTTAAAGAGATGGTTATTCAAGAATGCAAGGGGAATACGTTTCAATCTGTCTCTAAGAAAACAGGGATTTCCCCATCAACCATTACTCATTGGTTTTACCAAGAAGCAGAGAGACTTGTGGCTAAGCCTGAGAACTATTCCTCTCCTACAAAAGTTTGCATTGATGAATTTTCACTCAAAAAGGGACACAAATATAGTCTAGCCATCCAAGATGCAGAGACGGGCCATATATGGCAAGTTTCAGAAGGAAGGAGTCGTGCACAGATTCAGGAGGCGTTGAAACGGTATCCATTCATTGCACCAGAAGTAGCTGTCACCGATTTAGCTCCTGGAATGGCGAAAACCATACAAGAAGTGTGGCCTCATGTAGATATTGTCGCCGACAAATTTCACGTTATTCAACTTTTCACAGCTGCCTTAGAACGCGCCAGAAAATTGAGTTCAAAATATGCGACCAAACACCTCGAAATTCGTTATCAACGCCGAATATTAATGACAGATCCTAAGCTGTTAAATCCCCAAGAAAAAGACAAGCTATCTAAATGGTTAGATGAAGATACGAATCTATACCAGCAGTATCAAGCTCTCCAAGCTATACGTCGAGTTTATCAAAGTCATACATATCAAGAAGGAGAGCAGAGTTTACAAGCATGGATAGATTACTATTTATGGGATGGTGCACCTGCCACAAGGCGAATAGCAAAAACCCTCCTCCAATGGAAAACAGAAATTCTGAACTATTTTAAATATCGAATAACTAATGCCAAAATCGAAGGAACCAATAACTTGATCAAGACCATAAAACGCCGTAGTTTCGGTTGTCCAAATCAAGAGAAGTTTACCTTACGAATCAGATTAGAATGTCAACAACCTTGAAAAGTAGAGAAATTAAGCGATTAGAGGAAGAATCAAGCACGTTTTATTGAACAGAACCA